>ENA-ORUI01000009-ORUI01000009.1-human-gut-metagenome-genome-assembly--contig:-NODE-9-length-216660-cov-8.223582_pt1 | contig 216660 bp, 199 predicted proteins | sample MGYA00242078_ERZ509205 | MGnify/ENA primary metagenome ERZ509205 (study PRJEB26280, sample SAMEA2338828) | human gut metagenome | biome: human gut; feature: human-associated habitat; material: faeces... | reverse complement strand
TAGTTGTACGATAGATATCATCTACCAGGCGCGTTTTGCGTTCGTACAATTCACAGTCTCGCACATTGAAGGCAGATTCACTTTCGGGTGAGTCTGCCTTTTTTTGTTTGCGCGAACACAAGAAAGGAAGGAATTAACAACAATGACTGCTAATCTGAAAATCGGTCCTTGCCCAAAATGCGGCAACACTACATTCATCACAACTGCGCATGTAACCCAGACTTGGCTGGTGGACGAGGACGGCGACTTTATCGAAGCCAAATCTGACTGCGATGAAGTGACCCATGCACCTGATGCCGAGGATTTGTTCACATGCTCCAAGTGCGGGGCTGAGGTTCCGGCAAAATAAGCATACAGCGAATAATTTCGCGAATACTTTTGCAAAACCATTCGTACATACCATCGTTAAAAAACAGGCATGACCTAACGATTTGTTAGGGTACTATTGGAGGAAAATACTATGAACAACCGTGTACCTGAAGTCTTTTTGTCCGAGATGTTCGGTGAATTGCGCATTATGAAGGATGACAACAAATTCTATTTTTGTGCCGCAGATGTTTGCTCGGCCTTGGGCTATTCAAATCCAAGCCATGAGCTGAACATACATTGCCGCCATGATGGCATCAAGGCTGGCAGGACGGATGTGAACGGCGTTCCCCGCATCATCAAGTTCATCTCAGAAGGTAACGTGTATCGCCTCATTTGCCGCTCCAACAAACCCGAAGCGGAAAAATTTGAGACCTGGGTTTTTGACGAACTCTTGCCCCGGATTCGCCAGACCGGCGGTTATGTGAATGACCCAGTAGTCTTTGTCGATAATTGGCTTCCGAATACGGACGCCAAAACTAAGGCTTTGCTTGTCACTTCTCTGGAAGCTGTCAAGAATCAGGACAACATTATCGGCGTGCAGCAGGAGAGTGTTGAGTTCCATCGCGCGGTGAGTGCATCCGTGAACAGCGTCGATTTCGGCGAGTTTGCAAAATGTCTTGCCAACGACCGTATCAGCATCGGCCGCAACCGTCTGATGGCGTGGCTGCGCAAAGAAAAGTATATTGACTCTGCAAATGTTGCTTACCAGCGCTACATCGACCAGGAAATCTTCGAGGTTAAGGAAACGGTGTACTATGTCGGCACCACTTACCATACTTCTCGAAAGACCCTGATTACTCCCAAGGGCCAGGTGTATTTGGCCAAAAAAGTATCCAAAGGATACAAAGGTTAATTTTGCTTGACCGCGCTTGCGGAATGAATAAAATCAGTCTTGTACGATGGATACCAGCAAATCCATAGTTATTCACAACCTGTAGCAGAAAGCAGACTCATCTTCGGATGGGCCTGCTTTTTTTGTTTACATGAAAAAGAAAGGAACGATTTCATGAATTTTAACCCTAATAACCAGAACACTCTTCTCACAAAGAAAGTCGCAGCACTATACGAAGCAATGCAGAAGGCTGGTGATAGTGGTCTCGCCTTTATGGTCGTTGACAGTCTCAATAGTCTTGCAAATTATGCCAGGTTTTTGGCTGAACAAGAAATCTTAATTCAGCAAGCTCGTATCACGATGGATGCTGCAAGCTACCGCATTTTTTATCGCAGCGTCGATTCTGCCCGTACCAGTTTGCTCGAAAACGCGGCTGCCAATGTCGCTTTACTCAACCGGCTGTGCAAGAAATACAACACAGACCAGATTGCTGGAAATGTGGCAGACACAATTGAAGCCGAAATGAACTCCGGCAACATGTATTCTCTTGCTAATTCCCCGGCCTACACTGCATTCGCCAAAGAGGTTCTCAACACCTATTATACGACCGGTTCAGCCGGAAGCATCTGTAACAAGTAAATCAATCCAAGCCCTTTACGGGGTCCACATTGCGGTGGAGGCAAAAGCCAAGAGCCGCACGATGACCCCGCGTTAAGGGGAGACGTATGAGTATCAATCTGAATAGCCGCAACAACACCCTCTGCTGCAAGGTCAACAACCTGTACACCGCCCTCATGGCCTCTGAACTGCTGAACGACTGCGTTGATGACGTTGTCGTGATGCTCAAAACCTGTGTTGATTACGTCAACATAGTGTCGAGTCAGGAAGTCCAGATACAGCACGCGCGTTTCACGATGGACGGTGAGGAGTTTCGACAGTACGTCATGGAACTCGACCGTCATCGCCGTGCGTTGCACGAAGGGCTGATGGCACGGGTGAACTTTGCCAATCGTCTGTGCGTGAAGCTGAACACACCTGTTCTTGCTGAACGGGTCACGGAAGAGAACCGAGAAACCTATTTTGCTTTCGCAAAAGAGGTGGTCGATTCCTATTTCGGTGAAGCCATGCAGAACGGACGATTGCTCTAGGGCAACATTGTCCCAACCCGTTTTAACACTACAACTATGGAGGTATTTATTATGTCTAATAACAAAGAAATTATCTGCAAACTCATCAAAGCCAAGAACCAGGAGGCCAACAGCTACGCAGACCAAACTTGCTACAATGCTGCCTACTGCTATGGCTACGTGGACGGCGCAACTATGGCACTGAACACTTTGAGCGGCGTACCCGAACGCCATAAGTGCTATGCTATCCTGTCCCATTATTCCAATGAAGATATCGGCACGTTTGACTCCGTTGCAATTTGCGGCGGGGTACATATGAGCTTTGAGTCGGCCAAGAAAGCGGCTGATGAAATGCTTGCGGTCGATAAGGAAAATGGGTGCCACGATGACGCCGTTCCGTACACTCTCGACGATTGCAAAGAGTTTGACGACCTTCCTCTGTACATTGCAGGCGAGTGGGTCAAGGACAAATATGAACACTATCACAACTTTTACGCTGTATTTGAACAGGATGCAGCGCTGTAGAAAACAGAACACTGGAGGTGCTCTTATGTTTAAGGTGTTAGGCGGCATTGGTCGTTCCGTTCCACTCTACAACGGCAAGGCTCGAATCCTTGTCAAGGCAATTATCCCGGTTGCTTCCAGCTACCTCGCTGATATGCAAAGTATCTGTGAGGCAAACGGCTGGAAATCCGTTCTGGATGAACGCGGTAACCTGGTCGTCTTGTCTGTTGTGTCCATTGACGCTTACCGGCTTTCCGACAGCACCTTGATGACCGCATATCTGCGCTTTGCAGAAACTGCGGCTCAGAAACTTACGGGCTGCAAAAATCGGTATTTGGTCGCTGGTGTCGTGTCCTACGACGCGGCCGCATAAGGAGGCAAGCAACATGAAATACCACGGATTTGATTCGCCCCTCGATTGGTCTCAGTACCTTATCCAGAAAGCAGACAAACACGAATACGAACCGTCTGAGCCGGGGAAGAGAGTCGAGGCTTTACTCGAAAAGCTCTACCTGCCGCAGAACTCCTATTCCTACGCAAAGTTTCCTCAATGGTTTGCGGATGCCGCTGACAAGGGGACAGAAGAGGAACAGGTACGGTATGTGATGAATCATCTCTGCCCGAATCTGTACCACTTCTACGAAAATCCGACTCAGAGGGACTTCCGTCTGGGACCTGATGTCGTAAATATCATGGTTCGCCAACATATGTGCGAAAACACACAGGCGACCATTCTAAACGAGGATGGTTCTCTCTATCAGGATGGGGTCCATGATACCCACGAAGAATTTCTTCTGCTGACGTTGTTCTTCGAACACGAGTTTAACGAGATGGATATCCGGTGCGCCCGCGTATCGTATACCTCATCGGACGCTGAAATCAAAGCCTGCTTCCTGCACGCGGTTCATAAGCGCTTTGGCTTGATGGACCCGGCAGCAGAAAGGCTCTGGCTCAGCAACAAGTCTAACAAAGTTTATTTGCTTCAGACGATTCACGGTATCGCTTGAGCACAAATCAAAGGAGTGTAAAACTATGAAATCTAATACTATTCGCAACGACTACGCTGCGGCACGAATTTCCGCTATATCCGCCATCATCGCAGCGGAAGCAATCGGAGTCACCCTGCTTCTCATTCTGATTCAGTCTCTGCTGAAAGCTGTAACTCCGCTGACGTCGGAATCCATTCTGATGCTGGTCCTGGGTTCTTTTGTCAGGACCGGAACCACCGCATTCTGCATTTTCGGCGTGGCCTCTGCGCTGGCTGCCTTGTATGTATCGGCTTGTGCGACAAGGGAACGGTATTTCTACATCGAGAAAGACGAGCTCAAGTTCATAGCCAAAGCCAAAGAAATGTTTGGCTGGCTGAAGAATTCTAAGCCTGCAATTGGCTGCTTTGCAGCGGCAGGAGCGTTCATAATAATGGCAATATCTCTTATCGCTGATATCGGCATCTTTGATTCCGGTCTCAGTCGCGAAACGCTCGGTGCTCTCATCAATGTTGCTGTTCTGATGCTTCACATCGCCGGTGGCTGTATCGTTGCTTCGGTGGCTTGTGCGGTTTGGGACAGCAATAAAATATAGGACTCAAAATTTTAGACCTGCGTATATTAACCAGAGCTGCCTGTCTTCGGATTGGCAGCTTTTTTGCTGCGCCATAGAGGCTCTCGGCATCCCTATTGACATTAGAGACACGGTCATCGAAAAGGTAGCTGAAAAGCTCACCAAAAGGCAATAATAGCATTCATCGCCGCTTTCCTTTTTAGGTAGGCGGCATTTTTGTTGCCCAAATTTGCGAATTGCGGACAATTAAGACAGCGAATAAAAACTGGAGGAATCATTATGCTTGCACTCAAAGCCAAAAGGTCAAATAAAACACTCTATCTATTTGCGGCCGTCATTGTAACCGCTATTGCCGTCATTATGGCAGAACGGCAAGGAGTCGTTGACAGCGATTATTTCTGGCATCTCACCTTAGGAAAAAGCATCTGGCAAAATAAAGCCATCCCAACTCAGGACACTTTCTCCTGGCTAAGCCCGGAACTCAATTTGCAGGAAACCGCTCATTCCTGGCTCAGCAGCCTGATTCTTTACGCATTTTCCTGTATTTCTGTGAATCCTGTTTACGGGATGCTTGCGTTCATCGCAGTGACAGTCTTTGCCTACTGTCTGTTCATTGAATATATCTGGGGCAGACAAATCAAAGACCCTTTTATGAATGTCCTGGCTTTGGCCCTTGTCACGCTGCCGCTCGACTGGGCAGGAAGACCGCAAAACATCGGCTTAACGCTCTTTGCAATCGGATTCTATCTGCTGAACAAAGTCTATGAAGAACCTGACACAAAGCTCCGCTGGTTGCTTCCTGTTGTGAGCGTTCTTTGGGCAAACTTGCACGGCGGGGCATTGCCCATTCTGTTCGCGTTCAATCTGCTGTTCCTGGTCTTGTGCTTTGCTCCTAACATCAATGCCTTTGATATCTATAACGAAAAGGGCGACTCGAAAAAACGGTTCCGTGCTCTGTTCCAAGTCTTTCTTTCCGATATTCTGGCCGGACTCCTGAATCCATACGGCATCAAGCTCTATATCTATTTCTTTGTGACAAACAATGAAACGACCAAGAAACATGTTTCTGAATGGATGCCGAGCCATCTTGCCAATGAAGTTGTGTTTCTGTGTCTTGCCTTCTTGTTCCTGATTGTAGCCTACAAGATGAAGGTAAAGCTCACAGAATTTGCCCTGTATCTCTGCTGCCTGTTCATGACAGCAATGTATGTCCGCATCCGCAGCTATTGGGTTATCGTCATAACTCCCCTCATTTACCGGTTCCTCACTTCTCTTATCTCTGCACAGGAAAACCGGATGTGGAAAGCTGGCGGCAGGCCCAACAGTTCCTGGGCGGGAAACACCAAGAAATACACTATCGCTGCAGCTGCCGTGCTCGTTCTTGTATCTGCTGTCTATGCACCTTCCATGGCCAACGACCCCGATAAGACAGGGGATTACATCACAGCTGACCTTGTCTCATACATCCAAGACCTCAACCCGCAGCGGCTCTATACCTCCTACAATGATGGCGGGTATTGCATCTATCATGGCATCAAAAGCTTCGCGGATTCCAGAGCAGACCTATTCCCGGACGATGTCATCGAAGCAAGTGTGAATTTTGCATTCATGAGCTATTCCACCGACACTGGCATGGAAGACTGTTTGAATCAATTTGACTTTGATGCTATCCTTTTGCGACGCTCTCAAAGTGGGCCCTGTATTGAATTTATGAACCAGCTTTCTGGCTGGACGCAAGGATATAAAGACGATTATTTCGTTGTTTTTGTTCCATCTGAGAGCTAAAAAACAAAACCCTTGACCGATATTTTCGGTCAGGGGCATTTTTTGTACATGTGTTCAGCTGAATCTAAAGTGCTGACTGCTTTTTGGACATATCTTTGGAGTGCTCCAATCGTTGCTGGATTTTGTTCCAGATTTGTTTTGTGCAATATATACAAAACATTCTTTCGAAGCCGGCATCAATTCTACCGTTTGATGCCTGGCGAAGGTGTGCGAATTGCAGACAATGAAAGTATGGGTCAAAATCCCAACACCTGAATACAAAATCAGAAGGACACATCAATGTTGAATAACAGCTTTACGAAAACGAATACCATCTTCGGACAGGCACTTGGCTGCACTGCCCTTGATGACGCATTTGTAAAGCTGCTGAGCGATGTGAACGCTGATGGCGTGACTCAGTTTTTGGTTCGGACAAATGGCGAAGAGAAAATGAAGACCGTTGCCCAAATCAATTCTGAGTCTCTGGAAGCAGGTGTTCGTGAGCGCATCTTTGATAAAGTCAGCCCGAAATATGGGACCCCGACTTATTGGGATACCTCTACCAACATCTACTTCTCCATCAATACGTTCCATCCTCAGAAATCTCTGCGCGGAAAAGGTATCCGTCGTAAGGCGGATGTCGAAAAGCTGCGCGCTCTGTTCTTTGACATTGATTGCCACGGCGAAAACGCACCAGCTGACATCAGCGACCGCATCGGTGAACTTGTACTGGATGCCGTGAATCATCATGAGATTCCGGACTGTGCAGTTTCTAACAGCGGCCGTGGTGTTGGCTTGTTTGTGTTTCTTGAGCCCTGCAACCCAAACAATCTCTCTTACGGCTTGGCCTACAGCGGCGTACATAGAGCAATTTCTCTCAAGCTGAATGAGTTGATTGAAAAGGCCCAGTTCACGGCAAATGTTGAGCTGGATAAGGCGGTTCATGAAACCAATCGCGTTGCTCGTCTGCCTGGTACTTACAACACCAAGGCAAAACGCTGCTGCCATTGTATTCGGGTCCCTGAAGGAAAGCCCTTCAACCTGCTGAAGCTCGCCGACCAGTATAAGGTTCCTTATCGGTTTGCTGATGAGAAAGTTGCTCCGTCTGACGCGAATTTCAACAAGACTGAGGACGAAATCCTTGACTGGGCTAAAAAGCGCTTCGCGGCAATGTGCATGCGCTATCCGCATCTTCTTGACGTTCTGAACAATTACAAGAAGAAGGAAGAACGGAAAGCAAACTTCGTCTGCCGCTTTGAGCTGGCGCTTCGTTACCTTCAGGCAAATCCGTGTGGCGAAGGAAACCGCCACAACACCCTCTTGGCTGTACTTTCCACCTGCTATGACCGTGGCGGTCATCCGGATATGGATAAGGCACAGCTCATCAACCGCACTTTTTCTCAGCCACTTTCTGACAAGGAAGTTGCGCATCTCGTTTCCACCTGCAAATACCCTTGCAAGAACTCGACAATTGAAGCACTCTCCGGCATTCCCGCAAGTGCTCTCAAGAATCCCAAAGCTAAGGCGGAAGGGAAGAAGAACGAAAGCGAATCTAAGCCAAAGCGTTACGAAAAAGGCGAAATCCCGCCTCCGATTGCAAGCTCCAAGGCTGACCGTTACATGCTCGGTGTTCTCATCAACCACGGCATCATTCCCGACCTCCGCATCCGGAACCATCGTCAGAAGTACGAGGCTCAGGAACGCCGGAAACAGCGCATGGTCATCTATGACCGTATCCCGGAACTCTATGCTTCCGGAATGTCCGTTCGTGCCATTGCAAAGGAACTGAAAATCTCGGTTCCCACTGTATATGAGCAGGCTAAAGTGCGTGGTCTTGATATCGTGGAGAAGGAACAGCAGGCATTCCGCGTCAAGAACCTGACAGCTCAGCGACTCGTTGAGATGGGATATCAGAAGCAGAAAGTTGCTGAACTGATGGGCGTTAACCGGAACACGGTGTTCAACGCTCTGAACCGGACTTTTGATTCTGTGTCTGAAGAAGACCTTATGCTCATTGACAAGGCGGTTAATAAGCTCATTGGTCGTGTCGAGGTTATCGTGGAGACTCCCGAACCACAGACGGCTGACGAGCTGGAAACGGCAAAGCCGCAGGAAGCTAATGAAACTGCTGAGACGGTTGCGACCGCCAAGGCTGCTGACAGTACCGAGACCGTCACTACTGAGAAGAAGAACTCTTCTAAGGATGACAACAAGCCAGACGACAATGTACCTTTTGCTCCATTCAGTGATGCGTACAATCAGCTGTGCTTTGAACCTCAATTCCACAAAGGTTGGCACTCCGTCAAGGATGCGTTGAACAACTACGCGACCAGCTGCTGCTCTGCGATAAGTCAGCTCTGGGACGGCGTTGGCAAAGTTCAAAGGCATTTTGATTACGGTCGAACGCAGCAAGTTGCAACCTGAACCTTTTTAGTACCTTCACAATTACATATCTCTTTTGCGCGAATTGAACCTTAAAAAGCTATATGCTGGAAGTCATTTCTAATTGAACCTGTATCTCTGGTCGGCAAACGGACACACTCATTCATGAGCGAGAACACAAGTTTGCAGGGTTGATGTGCAGGATTTGAAGCGAATCTCTTCCTTTTGTGCAAAGTTTAATTCACTATTGACAGTCCCGGTGAGGCAAAATTTAGACTCACACGTTCGAGAAGGACACGCCCATTTATGAGTGAGAACAGAATTCCCGAACAGGCTGCGGCTCAGGAGTCACGCTCGCAATGCCGGGATGCTGGTAGAGGATTTCACGGACCACAAATGCTGGCAAACGCTACAATATTTTCGCGTTCATGCTGTTATTTCAAAATCTCAGGATAAGTGTACCCTTTCGGAGGACACGCCCGCTTGCGAGTGAGAACGAAATCTAAAGGAATCTGACACAAATTCCACCCTTTTGGGGCTGACAGTTTAACTGCGGACGGATGAAGTGGCCCACGTGGCGGCCATGACGGCTTTTCCGACTTAAAAATTTATAGTCGGCTGGACTGGTAATAGGAGTCCAGGAGCCCGATTTCTCCTGAAAAACGGACCCTGCCCAAGAATGTCAAACGAGTTGGCAATGTTTTTCAGGCTTTTGTTCGCGTCCCCTTAGTAGAGCTCTATATATTATATATAAAGAGCATTGATAAGTAAGAGAGGCTACTAGATTTGAGCTGAGAAGGATTGGCTTAGAGTTAGCTTAGGATTGCTTAGGATTAGCTTTGAGTTCCTTGGGATTGGCTTTGTCATAGCTTTACCTTAGGAAACCCACTATTCCTTAGCTGCAATTTGGCGGCCGTTGCGGGCTGTTGCGAGTTGTGTCCACTGCCGTCTGGAGCGTAGCTGCCTTGCTTTTGGGCTGGTGCTTCTTTGCTCCCTGGCATTCGCGTAGCTGCTTGTTTCTCATCCCTCCACATTCCGGGTCTTAGCTTGCGTAGCTGCTCATTGGGCTTCGGCTGCCTGGATTCCTTGCTTCTTGCATTTGTGTCTAAACTGCTAACAATTCGCCCTTCGCATTGAGGGCATGTTCGGCTCATGGTATAATTAAATCATAGTGAGAGGAGCTGGACATGAAGCGATATCGGTACTTATGCATCTGCAGAAAGAACAAGCAATTCTGCCAATACGCCTGCATTCACCGTGTTGCATTTTCCAGATTCCCATTGTGGCGGGTTCCGAAATTTTGCTGCTTGAAGCGGCTTGGGACCTGTACGTACCAAAGCGTGCGGAAGGTGATTGTGTGAGCAGCAGCATGATTCTTGAACATCTCGATGCCTGGCAGGGGCAATGCCTTGTCTTAACCATTGTGGTGATTCTTGCTATCGAATGGCTTGGCCGGAACTTGAGTCTCTGGCTTGTCATGAAAGCTTTCGGCACAAAGACGGCAAGGTTCTACGATACCCGCATTACGGCAATCGGTGTTATCCACCATGAGCTCTCCCATCTCCTGGTTGCCATCTTCACCGGTGCTCGAATCGACGGCGTGAAGCTCTACAAGATTTTTCAGAAGCAGGATGACGAAGTTCTCGGCTATGTGAACTACACACCTCGTGGCCTTTATCCGTTTCGCTGCATCCAGCAGACCCTCATCGGCATTGCCCCAGGAATCCTCGGCATGGTTCAGATTTGCACCATGAGCCAGCTGCTTCTTGGGTTCTGGTCGAGTCTTGGCAATGACTGCTTCAAGCATCCTGCCATCTGGATACTCGCAATCGTCATGAGCCAGATAGCATATCATTCCTGCCCGAGCCGGTACGATATCCAGGGCTCGTGGTTCTGCATCGGCCTTGTGGTTCTTGCATTCTGTCTGTTCCGAGACAATATCTTTCCTACCTGGTTCGCCTTGCAGGTCATCCAGTGTGTGGCATTCGCCGTTATCCTTGCATCCGCACCCGTGATGCTCCTGAGCGTCATCGTGATGGTTGCTAAACTCATGGGTATTGAAGAATTTTAGTGGAATGACCCCATTTCACTAAGCTCCTTCAGTATCACAGGCAGATGTACTTTTGTACATCAAGATGACGAGCTGCACTTGTACGGTTTTCCCAGCCTGCAACCATGCGAAGGCGTCATCTAGCCAAGGGAAACACAACCTCCTGTTTCGGCAGGGGAGACTTATCGCAAAGAAGGTGACGTATATGTCCACTGTTTATGTGCTCAACAAAGACGGTAAACCTTTGATGCCTACGACTCGCGGCGGACATGTGCGCCATCTGCTTAAAGAGCAAAAAGCGCGAGTCGTACAAAGTAATCCGTTTACCATCCAGCTACTTTATGAAACTAACGATGCGGTACAGCCTCTCTATTTAGGCATTGACCCCGGCAGAACCAATATTGGCGTTGCCGTCGTTAAAGCAGATGGAACGGCAGTCTTTACGGCACATCTGAAAAGCCGCAATAAAGAGATTCCGAAGTTGATGCAAGACCGCAAAAGAGCCCGCCGCGCAAGACGCACAAATGGCAGACGTCACCGCCGTCAGCGGAGAGCTAAAGCAAATGGCACTATTTCTAAAAAGTGCGTTAAGCAAACCACTACTCAAAATGGCAGTGTTAGCAAACGTGCAAAAGAAATCGGCATCATCAAGCGCCACCTTCCGGGTTGCGAGAAAGATGTACTTTGCATCGGTATCAAAAACAAAGAAACAAAGTACACAAACCGCGAAAGACCAGAAGGTTGGCTTACACCTACTGCAAATCAGTTGTTGCAAACTCACGTCAATTTGGTTAAGAAGGTTCAAAAGCTTCTTCCCATCAGCGATGTAGTGCTTGAAGTCAACAAATTTGCGTTCATGAGGCTTGATAATCCCGATATTCAGAAGTGGCAGTATCAGCAGGGACCTCTCTACAAAAAAGAAAGCCTTGAAAGTGCCGTCTCTGAAATGCAAGAACATCACTGCCTATTTTGCAAAAAGCCGATTGACCATTATCATCATGTAGTGCCAAAATCCGAAAATGGCAGCAACACCATCGCCAATATTGTTGGTCTATGCGCGGAGCATCATAACCTCGTTCATAAAGATGTCGCCTGGCAAGAAAAGCTTGCTGAAGAGAAAACTGGACTCAACAAAAAGTACGGTGCTTTGAGTGTGTTGAATCAAATCATTCCGGCACTGACGAATAAATTGAGTGTGCTGTTTCCAAAGCACTTTTTTGTGACAGCAGGAAAGAGCACCCATGACTATCGTGCAGCGCACGGTGTAAGTAAAGACCATTGGCTCGACGCTTACTGTATTGCTTGCTCCGTCTTGCCGAGCAATGTTTGTGATAGCAATATCAACAATCATGTACCGTATGAGCTGAAGCAGTTCCGCCGCCATGATAGGAGAGTGCTTCACAAAGCGAACATGAGCCGCGTGTACACGCTCAATGGCAAAGCAGTGGCAACGAATCGCCACAAAGCCATTAAGCAGACTACCGACAGCTTGGAAGAGTTTCGTCAAAACTATCCAGATGATGTTTACAAACTCAAGGTAAAAGAACATCATCCTGCATATAGAAACTTGAATCGCAACTATCCAGGAAGTGTATTTCTTGTTGGCAAACAAGCTCATGTGATGCAAGGAATAGCAAGCTCTAAAGACGGAAAAACAACAAAATACAATGATACAAATGCAACTACAATAACCGCAGGGAAATGCAAATTTGTTGCAAAAAATTCTGGTATATTGTTTGTGCAATGCAAATTTAGAAAGGCACTTAGTGATGGAACCACGAAAAAACTTCAATATCCAGTTCGATAAACTCTATCTTCGCGTTACGGCTCTGCTCAATGGCCGCGAAGTTCATTACGACTATGTCATCAGCCCGAACGCCGATGACCTGACCGATGAAAAGGCCGACTTGATGAAACAGGAACTCTCGGAATCTCTGCTCAAAGACCTTCCGGCTGGCACCAAAATCCTTAGCACTGAGTTCATCCCGGAAACGGAGATGATTGCTCCGATTTTCGACGGAGACCGGGTCACTTCATGGCGGTTCCTCGATTACGTTGCAAACATCCTTTCTCCCGAACCTGACATGAACGGAAACCTGCATCCGAAATTCACCCCGCTCGCTGTTGTGCGCGTGATGGTGGACGAGGATGTTTCGTTGATTCAGCTGGAAGAACGGGAACGAATCCGAATCATGGTCGGGAACTATGTCATGGAATTGACCAAATCTCCGATTTACACCATACAGCAAATTACGCCGGACGATTACTGGCGTATCCTGAAAGGCATCGGCGTGATGCGAAACTTCCCGACCTCTCAGAGAATCCTCGTGAAGGTCGTCTCCTTGGCGGAACTCAAACGCTGCACGGAACGGCGCAGGAAACGGTTCGAGGAGAACGAAAAGGGCTGAATGAACAGCTTGCCCCTTGCCTGTACGTTCGCCGGAACCCTCACACCCCGCCCACCAATGCATCGTTCAGAACGTCTGCAGTAACCTCGGTGAGCCTAGTTGCTAAATCTTTTGGCAGATACTTGTATTCCATTGCGAATCCCGTACACTGTGAAGTATCGTGAATACCCACAAACTTGAAAGGCGGTTTTTATCATGCTGAAAAATATTCTTGCCGTGATTGGTGCTGTGACGGTTGCTGCTGTTGCTTATGTGGCTTTCAGCGACCACGTGATTGTGAAAATCGAGCCTGATGAAAAATACCCTGAGGACCCCGAGAAGCCGGAAGAGCCGAAAGAAGTTGCTAAGCCTTCCGAACCCAAAAAAGAAGACCACAAGTTGACCTTCGATGAGCTTGTTCGTAAGATGGATGAATCCGAGGAACACTTGGCTGAAGCGGAAGCAGCAGCCACCGCCAAAGACGATGACAATGATGAGGATGACGAGGACGATGAGCCCGAATCCAAAGTCGAAGAAGTCAAAATTCAGGATGACTCGGCTGAAACTGAGTGACAAGGAGTAAAAGCTATGGACACTGATACTCGTATTTCCGTGATTGCTGGACGGCCCGGAGCCGGTAAGACCCGCTGGGCTGCCAGGGAAGTGGTTGAGACGCTTCGCGACGTGAACAACGTCGTCATTTACATCGGCTTTGACCGGGAGTTTGAGCGTATCTGCCGGATGGTTTCGGACACCTATGGCAGCAAACCTCACGGCAAGCTCCTCTTTGCACTGCAGGATGGCGCTGGCGAAGCAATCGGGAAGGCCGTCGATATCGCCAATAACGGGGAATCTCGCATGTTCTTGGGCAATGAGGATGACAACGAGTACCAGAACAATCGGCGGATGGTGTTTGTCTTCTATGACCAGTGCCGCCACGATATCTTCAACGGCCGCCGCGACCTCCTGAGAGCTGCTGCCAGGGCCGGGGTTCATGTCAATGTCCTTTGCCAGATTTTCAGCCAAATTGACCGGGGTGATATCAATTGGCTGAACGAATACTGCACGCCTTTCGTCATCTCGAAATCCCGCGAACCGCGCCTGGCAACACAGGAAGAGATTCAGGAAAAGTACCGCTGACATTATCCGTTCCCGGAACCAACCGGGAACTTTTTTGCTGAAAACTATAAGCCGGAAAGGAAACAGCTATGTGCTTTGAGTATTTTCTAAAACCGCAGCTATCTCCTTCAGCCTCCGGTCTTATGGGTTTTATTCTTGGCGAACAAGCTGCTTTGAATCCAAGTCTGAATCCTAGCAAAGCATCTCCGGGCGCTCTTAATCAAGCATTGGGCCTGAACAGTAAAATTCTCTTAGCCACGATGAAGGAGATTGAATCCCGTCACGGGCTCGTTTCATGTGATGCCATCAGGAATCAAATTCTTCTAACCCTGGGTAATTCCGAAAAGAGCTGCACGGAAGTACAAGTCATGGCTCGAATCCTACCGCTTGCATTCCTGCCGGTCTATGATATCCAGCTGCTCAATACCGTGACGGATGTTGCCGCCATGACGCACAGCACGAACAACGCGGTGCTGTGTTCGTGTATTTATGCAGAAATTATACGTCAACTTGCGCAGGGAGAAAGAAACAAACAAAAGGCCGTTGAAATGGCCGCTATAACGGTCGGCGGCAGGTATTCCGTCGCGGCTCTTGGCGAACAGCTTGACCAGATTTTGAATTCTGAAAAAGTCGAGAACAGTGGGGATATCGCATCGACTCTGATTCTGGCTCTGTATTGTTTTGGGAAATCTAAGAGCTTCGATTCCTGCATCCACATAGTGCGGCAGGATATTGCCGGAGAAAAGAAGCTCATTTCGGCTGTCGCGGGAAGTTTTGCTGGCGTATATTACAAGCTGTACGGGCGGCCGATACAGGATGTCAGCCGGTATGAGACAGTCATCAATGGCTTAGACTAGAGAGGACGACAATGGCAAAGACACTGGTTATCGCTGAGAAGCCTTCGCTTGGACGCAGCATTGCGTCGGGACTCACCTGGTGGAAGAACGAACAGTTCACACGGCAGGGAAAAGACCGGAATACATGGCTGGAAAGCCAGAATTATATCGTGGCTTCCTCCGTTGGACATCTGTACGAACTCATTGACCTGGATGCGTATTTTCCGGATTATGAGCCGGGGAAAAAACATTCCTGGACGATGGAACGGCTTCCGTTCTTTCCCGACAACTGGAATTTTAAGTTCGAGGGGAAGGACAATGTCAAGGGCCTGATTCGAACTATCAATAGCCTGATGAACCGCACAGACGTTGATAAGATTTATAATGCCGGAGACCCTGACCGGGAAGGCCAGCGGTTGGTTGATGAAATCATCCATTACGGCCTCAAAAAGCCGAAACCTATCTATCGACTTTGGCTGCCTGATACGACCAATAAGACCGTCAAGCAGGCGTTTGAAACAGCAAAACCCAATGACGGGTATGCGGATTTTTCCTCCTCCGCAGAGACCCGCAGCGAGATGGACTGGCTCTTGGGAATTGAGCTGACTCGGTATGTGTCCGTCAAGGCAGGCACTTTTATCCGCATCGGACGCTGCGTCTGCCCGATTGTTGCCCATGTCATTGAACGCGAGAAGGCAATTCGGGATTTTGTTCCGAAACCGTACTCCGCCGTTTCCAGCAAGGAGAAGACGAACGGTGAGGACATTGAACTGACCAGTAAACGGACGTTCGAGGAAGGCCATGAAGCCGAAGCTCAGGCGTTGGCGGATGCCTTCAACCAGGCGGGCGCAACCGTGACGAGCGTCAAGACCGAACGCAAGACTGTCAATCCAGGTAAGCTCTTCTCGATGAGCGACTTGCAGAGCTTCGTCTGTAAGGCCGATAAGACCCTGTCTCCGGCAGATGTTCTCGCCGCAACGCAGGCACTCTATGAAGGCGGATTCGTCACCTACCCGCGTACTAACAGCAGCTACCTTGCCACGAATGAAACCGTCAAGGTGGACGCAGCCATCAAAGGTTTAGCGCAGAACGGAATTACGGGCCTTGTCAATAAGCCGGGCCTTAAATCGATTTATGACGACAGTAAAATCGAGGCTCACTCTGCTATCACCCCGACCGGTAAATGGCCTGGAGCATTGGCTGGAGCACAGAAAACAGTTTTTGAATGTATCTTGAATCGATTCTGTGCCGTCTTCTGTGCGGAGGATTGCACCGTGGACCGAACCACGATTGTCATTCATTGCCATGACGAGGACTTCATGCTGAAAGGTGATGTACAGGTCACTCCCGGTTGGCGGAAATTCGAGAAGCCGTCAAACTGCGATAAGATGCTCCCTAAACTCAATAAGGGTGATGCGGTGAATATCAACTTCCAGCTGGTCGGGAAGATGACAACACCTCCGAAACGGTATACGGTCGAGGCTCTCAATAACTGGATGGTCGCCCCGATGCGCGGTGCAGAGAAAGAAAATACCGAGTACACGGACGCTGAATGGAAAGAGATTCTTTCTGACGCTACCATCTGCACCGAAGCAACCCGTGCTGATACGGTAGACCGATGCGTCAAGAGCCAGTACATTTCCCTCAAAAAGGGCGTGTATTACGGTGAACCTGCAGGATTCCAGCTGGTCGATATCATGGATAAGCTCGGCATTGTTTTGGACGTTCCCGTGACTGTTAACCTTTCCAAGCAGCTGCACTCCATCAAGGACGGAAACCTGACCCGCGTTCAGGTTTTGGAGTACACCAAACAGACCCTTGAGAGCATCATGTCAAAGGATGTGACGATTGCAGCTGCACAGGGAGCCAGCAGCAAGTATCCAGTTCTCTGCCAGTGCCCAAAATGCGGCAAGGATGTTGTGGAAACAAAGCTTGCCTATGCATGTACCGGGAAAGACTCTGATGGGAAACGATGCCCGGTCACAATCTGGAAGAAGAACAAGTTCCTTGAAGCGCTCGGCAAAGAAATGACCAAAACAACAGCAAAGGCTCTGCTCACAAAAGGCAAAGCTCCGCTCAAAGGATGCATAAGCGCCAAGACCGGCAAAAAATACGACTCCATACTAACTTGCGACTTTTCAGGAGACCGCCTTGCTTATCATATTGAATTTGATAAGTCAAGCATGTCATTTGGCAGCAAAGTCGGAAAATGCCCGTTCTGCGGAAAGCCCGTGGCAGAGACGGCAAAAGCCTTCACCTGCACGAACAAGTCTTGCGGCGCGGCGCTCTGGAAGGAATCGAAGCTGTATGGCAATGAGCTTGATGTTGATGCCGATATTGCCAAGACTCTTCTCTCCGGGAAAGCCGTCGAAGCCACGATTCAGAACAAAGAGAGAACCGGCACTCAGGATGTTGAGGTTGGGATTGAACCGTATACGGCACCCAATGGCAGAAAATATATCGGCCTTTGCATCATGAAAACCAAATAGTTAATTTGCCTTATCGCCTGCCCATTTTGGGTGGGCATTTTTTGTTGCCAAGCTGTGCGAATTGCGTATGATTAAGAACAGTGATACGAAACTAAAAAATCAACGGTAGAGGGATAAACGCATTGAAGCCATATTTTATAAAAGTCGGGTATTTCCTGATATTTATTTTCGCAATCCTCAATTTTTTGGGGCTGAAGCAAACGGAATTCGAAATCCGGCAGCTGGATAGCACGGCAAGAATCCTGACAACTCATGCGGAAGCGGTACAGGCAGCACAAGAACAACCAACGTTGAACGCAGCGGCTGCTTCCACTCTAACGAGAGCCGATACCCAAATCGCGATTGCTTCGTTCTCAAATGAGAATGTAGCGGGGGAAGCAAAACGACTCGCGTCTCTCTGCAACGCAAACATCAAAGAGAAGCTCATTACGGCATCGGTGTCGAATGACGCGGTTCTGGAAGAGATGGCGAGAAGACCGAATATGTATGGGCGGCTCGTGATTCCTTCCGTGGGAGTCAATGTGGCGTTGTTTGCAGTCGTCAGCCAGGCAGCAGCGGATGCACAGGACAGCGCTGCATATTTTCCATTCAAAAACTATATGCTGGTTGCGGACCACTGGAATCAGGGGTTCTGGAAAATCAAGCGTTGCTCGGTTGGAACGAAAGCTTATATTTATCGCGGAACTTCGATACAAACGCTTACATGTACCGGCATCTGTCGCGGCGTGAACGCTGGTTATGATTTGCTGTATGAGGATGAGTCGAGCGCTACGACAGGCAGCGGAACCATCATGTATACCTGCAACGGTTCGAATTATCACGATATCACATTGACTTTTTGGAGCTGAGTTTTATGCAGAAGAATAATAAAAAGATGACATGCCTTGCGGCGATTCTCATGGCAGCACTTGCTGCATTGCTGATTTTCGCTATCGTTGACGCGAACCGCATCAATCGTAGTCTTTCTGAGCTGCAGCAAACGGTGAATTATGAAGAGCGGCTAGAACCTTTGCTGTTCTATGGCGCAACCGCTGAAACTGCCGAGACGGCTGCAACAGCCGAAACCGCAAAGACTCTGGAGCCGGAGCTGAACTTCACCGTGACGAAAAGCGGCATTGTTCCAGATGACGGCTCCTATGTTCCGGTCACGCTGGGCGACGTGACTGTCTGCATTCCTGTCGCCGCTGCCGGGCAGGGCGGATGCACGGTGACCTATTGCTCCGGTAATTCCACTGCCGCAATCGGGGATTACAAAATTGCGTTGGTGGAAGGGAATACGGAAGACTCCGTTGTGACTTTCCAAAACGACGACAAGGAAATCCTGTCGGGGATAAGGACGATGGGAGAAGGATTGACTTTGACCGTTGCTGCTGAAGCCGAGGAAGGGCAGGAGACGGAACAAGAGGCAGTGATTGAAAAGCTGCTTGCTGATGCAGTAATCACCGATACAGCTCCTGCGACAACCGTGTTTGGAGAAACCGTAAAAGACGATGTCGTAATCGAAGCGGACGATGGCTATTTGCAGCTGCAGCTGAATGACAACACCGTTTTGGTATCGACTTTCTCTTTCAATTATGACAAAAACGTATTCTCTAAAACTCTGAATCTTCCCGGTGGACTCACCGTTCGATACGGGAACGTGCAGGACAAAGAGACCGGGTATATCCCGTTTGTCTCTACGGTAAATAACCGCAATATCAAAATTCTTGCAACCAGTGTAGAAGCGTTGCAGGGATTCTTCCAGGGCTAATACGTTCTGAACCAATCTTTCACTGAGCCATCTGCCCGTTTCGGGGGGTGGCTTTTGTGTTGGCACTTTGCTTGCCAGTTCTTGCGATGTTCGTATCATTAGAAACTGAATCAGTATTTTTTGCGGGGAATCGGGTGAGGAGAACCATGAAAAACAACGGAGAAAAGCTTGAAGGGCTGATGATTGCGGCGATGCTGCTGATTTTTGTCACAAGCATCTGGGCGTTCAGGGACGCTCAAAGAATGCACGAAAAGTTGGCGGAGAAGGTACAGCAGACGCCGGAAACGGCTGAATTTGCAGAGTTTGTATCTCATTTATTGCCAGCAACGCCGGAAACGGCAGACATCACTCCATTTGATGCAAGTGACCCGCACATGAATTTTGTTGCAAGCAAAGAAAGACTCAAATTGACTCTCAATTCCTGTGTGCCGCTCTCTTTGGATGATACAACGGTCTGCATTCCGATACAGAGCATCGGTGAAAGGAGCCTGGTATCGTATCAGACGCAAGACCATACTGCCTGCGTTGGGGCCTATCATATGACTCTTGTGAATGGGCACAAGGAAGAAGGCGTCAACTTTCTTCTGATAAATGATTCCGCCTTGATATCCGGAACCAGGAACATCAATGAGGATACCAGCCTTGTCGTCACGGCACTTGTCAAGGTGAATGAAGAACAGCAGCAAACCAAAGTGATACAACAGCTTTTGGATGGAGCGGTTCTTTGTGATGTCGCACCGACCATCACAATCTTTGGCGTTCCAGTTAAGAACAATTCGATGATTGAAGTGGATAACGCTCTTGGCAAAATCGAAACGAATCAGGGCAGGGTATTTATCACAAGCTCGGCCGCTATCAAGGAATCCAAGCCTCTAGATGAATCTGTGGTTCTGCCATCCGGCATTGAAGCCAAATACAACAGCACTGCCCGAACCGGGTCTGGGGATATTGTTTTCGTGATTGAGCAGGATGGCTGCAGATATTATCTGCTGGCTCCAAGCGTGGAGCAGCTGCTCGGCGTGTTTGACGATTCCGAATCTAATTAGGGCTTTTATTGTTGCAGCGCCTTGCGGAACAAGTACAATAATAGTTGTACGATAGATAACAGCCTTTTGGCCCAATGCGTACAATTCATATTCTGCAGCTAAATTAGCAGACTCACCAATTCGGTGGGCCTGCTTTTTTATTTGCAAGAAAGGAGTGTCGACAGCTTTCTGTCAACCATTTCCGAAAAAACAAATATCAATCAAGAGAAAGGAAAAATTGTATGTTTAACGCAACCTGCCTAATCAAGACCGACATCGATACCGTGAACAAGTGTATGGGGCAAAATCCCTACAATCCTGAGACTTTTCTTCAGAACTTTGCGTCTCGTCTGACATCTTTCGACGACCCTCTCCTCAATATTTACCCAACATCCGAGATTGCAGGAAACATCGAAGACGAGGATGTTATCCTGGGCCTTCGCGAACCGCAAAAACTCATTGAGTGGGCGAAAACCATGAAGGAACGCACGCAGTGCATGGCAATGGCTGAGTTCAGTGCAGCATTGCAGAAGCATAAAGCAGAAGGCATCGATATCACAAAGCCGATGTATACCTGCCTGCGCTCCATTGAAATGGATTCCAACGAATCTTATCTTCTTCGCTACGCCGCTGAACTGTTCGACAACCATCCAAACCCGGAATGCGGTGAGCTGTTTTATGACGGCGACTCCTGGAAGTGTTTCCCAAACGGTTTTCAGCTGAAAGACATCGAAGCTCATGCTGAGGACTACATCATCATTCCGGGGCTGTTCTATGACGACTGATTGAAAACGAAAGGAATTTTATGGACTGGAAATTTATCATGTGTCTGCTCGTTATGTGCTCCACCACCATCTGGAAGCTTCTGGAAATCCTCACCTACGGTGAGATTCAGGTCCGGCAGGTGGATGACGTCATGACGTTGTATATGGCTTTCACCATCTATGCTGCCTATAAGGCTGGCATGGCAGTACAGGCTAAAAGGCAGAAGCAAACCGAAGAAAAAATCGCAACCACCTCTGATAAGCAAAAAGGAGAATGACTCTATGTATCAGCTGCAAAACATCGATTATCTGTACCGTATCTCGACTATGACCGGCTCGTCCAAGCTCGTTACCGTTCAGGCGGACAGAGACTCCCATGACCTGAACGATAAGCATTTCGTGATGCTGAATCTGTGCCGGGCAATCGTGAATTTCGCCAATGAAGGGCACGTGATTTCAGCTGTGTATGAACTGGAACCAGATGGGACCTCCAAGCGGGTTGCCTATCGCGGATTGCCGGAATACCAGGAAGCACTCAAAGACCCTGAACCGGATGTGATTGTTGCGAAATTTGCAACGAACTTTTCGTCCGGCGCTTCGTTCGCTTCACAATGCCGCGTGAATCAAAAGAGCCGTGAAGTGTTCGACATTGAGGCTTCCGGGACTCCTTCTGATAATGATGATATTTCTGAACGCCTTGTTTCGCTGGATGACGGCGAACACTGGCATCAGGTTCACTGCATTGATGATATCCTCGATGAATACGACGATGATATTGACAATGCTTTGGATGCTCTGTATTCCATCGAAGCTCACGGTGATATCGACGGGGACTACTGGTGTACTACCACCGATAAAGACCTGAACCGGACCATTCGTGAATGCCGCACCGAAATTCTCGTTAATGCGCTGCTTGCTCGCGGCTCTGAGGCGGTAGAAGAATTTCTCGGCTATCCCGTGAATATGTCGGAAGCCGAATGCGTGCTCGAAGAATACCTGAATAACCTGTCCGATGAGGATTTGGCAAACGCCTTCTTCGAAACTCTTTGAGCTACCGCACTTGCGCAGATGTGCGAACAGGATATTATAAAAATTGTACGATAGATACCATCTACTAGGCGCGTTTTGCGTTCGTACAATTCATAATTTCGCTTGAAGGCGGACTTCCCATACCGGGAGGTCCGCCTTTTTGCATCAAAAATTACAGGAGGTAAATACCATGTTCAACATTATGAATCTCAACAACATCGAAAACATTTTCTACTGGACCGACAATAACGGTGCTGTTTCTCTTCCCGGAGATACTGCCCTAACGTATCGGACCAAATCGGACCTTCCTCGGTTCGTGGCTGCCGTTTACAGTGCGCTGAACACCGATAGTGGTGTTTCAGAACGTGTTGTCACCCTGAACGGCCACTGCGGTTTGCTGTTGGATGTACTCTACGATAAGGACTGGGTATCGGAGACTTTCTCTAATCTCAACTGTGAGATTCCAGACGAAATCATCATGAACCTGTTCGGCGCTGCCTTGCCGTGTCTGGCACAGATAATGGGGAATGATATCCATGCCTCACTTAACAAGACGGAACATTGTTCGAACTGCCCCGACCTCAGAATTTTGGTTGGCCAAAATACAGATAAGGATGGTCATGAGCTTTGTTTCTTCATTCCCTTTGGCGGCACAGAGTTTGACCATGATGAACGAATCAGGTGCGCACATGCGGCTCGCGTTGTAGAGAATTATCTAGACAATGTGGCTTATGGCAAAAAGGTAGAAACATACATTCGTGGACTCGTTGAAGCTGCCAGTATTGACGGCGCTATTTCTGAAAGCAACACGGAGGTGTGAGCTATGCTTATCAAGAATATCAAGTGGGATACGGACGGCGACATGGAGGCTCTTGCCTCCTTACCAATAAAAATGGTGCCATAAATGTAGAGTTCAAAGTACCTGCAAAAAAAATGGTCAAAAATCTGCAAGCCTTAAAAAGCTTAAAATCGTAAAGACGACAGATTCCATGCATTCTGCATGGGAAAAAATATCTTAATCATTTAAAGAAAGGAGTAGCAGAGTATTTGTGCTAACTAAGTACACTTCAAATTGCCTCTTGGTTAGCGCATTCCTCACCGCCTAAGTCGCAAGCGACTATAGACGGTGTACCCTGCGCACATAATTTGATGAAATGGAATGTATTTTGTAACGAAAACGCTCCTTATCGTATTTATTATCGTCAAATTGAGATTGATGGATATGAGATGTATGTCATGTTTCCATTGCCAATGACTGGCATGGAATGTGGCTGGGCAGTATCGCATGGCGCAACTACGGCAGCTACCATTCAGGAAGCTGTTCAAAAGTTTTATCCCTTTATGGTAGAGTATATCTGCGATAAAGAGGATTCCGACAACGATACACAACAATACATTCTCAAAAACCTCAATTCTCTTGGCAACTCTGTGGATTTTTGGGGCAGGAAAAATGACCGTCAACATGTTATTGACGGCATGAGCACAACGCAGAAATCGCAGCTTTTATGCTATATTCTGCGAAATCATGAAGCCTTTGGCAAGATGACTTGCCGTGACTGGAAGAATTGGCTGCTGGATGACGCTGAACCTCAGTTTGGTATCTGGTTTTGATGGCATTAAAAACGGCAGGCAACATCCCGGCCCTGAACAACAAGAAGGACAAGAGTGCTTCGTTTCCGGTCGTCGTGCATCGGGAAGTTTTACCCTCAAAAAGCTTGACGGCACGCGTATTTCCAAAGGTGTAACATTTAAAAAATTGCGGCTATTAGAGCCTGCAACAAATTATCTAATAGAAAGGATGTGAACGGGCAATTCCTCCCACGACTAAAGTCGCGGGTCTCCTTGCCCTGATTTATGAAAGCTGAAATTAAATTTGCAAACACAAGCAATGGACCCAAAGCCTTTGTCAAGACTTTTGACGATGATTGGACTCCTATGAGCACGCCGCTCAAGGCATACAAAAAAGACATGCGCAGTATCAAGCCTGCAGGTAACTACGAAGAAGGAAAGGACTACATGGTAGCCGTCAGCCCTTGGGTTCTTGAAGCATTTCTGAAAGCCAATCAGATTGATTATGTTCAGCTGATTCGCGGCCAGGACCTCAAGAATCCGCCCGTTGGCAGCATTCGGTATGCGAACGAGAAGGAAGTCGTCTGGTACGAGTATTCTTCCGCAACCACCACACGCCGCTGCACGGACTTGTCCCGCGCAAAAAGCTTTGTTCAGGAATGGGTCAATCTTGATTGTCCTACACTCAAACGCTTTAGCACGAATCAGAAAGTGCTTTCCGTGAACGGCTTTGGCGCTGCGGTTCCGCTGTTTGAAAGCCCGCTGGTCGATACCTCCTATGTCGATACTGTCATCGCAGACGATATTGAAGACAAGGAAATCGAAGGGCTACGCAAGCATCTGAACCCGGATGGCGTAATCTCGCAGCTGCTGAACAATGTTCAGAAAGCGAGAGCCGAGAAGGGAATCGATGAAGTGGAAAGCCGCGTCAAGCAGGTCGAAACCCAGATTCGCCTTTTCCTGCGCACTCCGGAAATCGAAAACGAAATCAAAGACATCGAAACTGCTCATCTCAATGAGGAGGGCGGCTTTGACTGTGGTTTCATTTTCTGGTATCCGAAAGCTGATTCTCAGCTCGAAAAGGACATGAGCCTGCTGGTCGGTGCCAACAGGCGCAAGCTGAGCTGGCTCGATATTGCGGTTCCGACTTTCAGCCAGAGCATCAATGTTCAGAGATATGGTGCAGAACTTATCAAGAAACTCGTAAAAGAGCGTCTTGGCATTGAACTCTATTATCGTTCGGAGCTCGACTAATATGCCTGACATGAGAATTTCATTGATGAAAGGGGAGACAATCCCCAGAGATATCAAGGGTCGCAGAATCATTTGCTGCTTTTGCAATGACAAGGGGACTTGGGATACCAAGACTCTTGAGAAATTTGCAAAGAGATTCCCGGAAGCAAAAGAGTGGTACTTACATAAGCTGCCAGAACAGCTTCGGTATCCCGGTCAGGTTCTATTCTGTCCGGGCAATAACGAGAACACGATTGTGGCAATTATGATTTGCAGTACTGAAACCGCCGACAAGTACGGCTCGAAAATTCAGTTCCCGTATCTGTACGGGTGTCTCTTGCAGGCGATGGTCAAAGCCAAGCAGGCTGAGGCTTCCGTCATCGTATCGAAGCTCGGAACCGATATGGTCGAATGGCAGTGGAGAAAACTTGTTTGGATTCTGAATCATGCAGCGGAAATGAATGAAGGGGTAACTGCAATCGCGGTTTCGCCCTATGATTTGTCCGATATATTTGCTGAACCCAAAAAGAAAAAGACCACTTCCAGAAAGACGAAAACCAAAAAAGATTTGGAAGATTCCGAAGAGACCGATAGCGAAAAGGATAACTGGGCTGGTCCGCAAGAAAACGGCAGAGACCAACAGCTCAGCATGCCCGAAGAAAAAGAAGACAAAAAGTATAATAAATACGATAATTTGCGCTAACTTACGAGCTCCTGCAGCAATGCAGGGGCTTTTTTGTTGTCTTTCCACAAAAATTTCATTTTTACAGTTTCGAGGCTCTTTTTTGCTTGCCTCACTGTGCGAATCAAAGATAATGAAGACAACAGCCTAAAAGTGGCACTAAAAAGTAGCAATCAAGAAAGAGGTTATAACATGGCAACTAAGTTTTATCTTGCCGAAATTCCGGATGATTTTCCGGCAACCAACGTCAAATTTGAAAATATGACCAAGCCACTGTTGGCGATTCCTGCCAAGATGGTAGATGGTAAGCCGATTACGATTGTCGGCTACATCAATGCTGGCCAGAAAAAATACAAAGCAAACGATTACGGCTTTGTTGAGTTCAATGATAACGGGTCGAGTTTTGTGCAATTCAAAAACACCGACATGGATACCCGGTATTCTGTGGCTCAAAAAGCATCCGGTGATGTTCTTGGATACCTGCCGCTTGAAACCGGGGAACTCGTTGGCATTGTGCGTGAGAAGGAAAAACCGATTCTTCTTCTGATTATCGCGGTGATTGCTGCTCTCGTGCTGCTCGTCGCCCTTATCACTGCAAGCCTTTATAAAATGGTGAACAAGCCCCTTGATGGCAGCGGCAGCGATGCCAGCTCCGCAAGCAGCGAAATCGTGATTGCTGACGGCGAAGCGTATGACGGGACGATGGACAACGGCAAAACCGATTCCGAGGAGATGCGATTCATCGAATTCCCGGCATTCACGACCATCTATGTGAGCCCTGACAGTACCGTGGACCTGGTGAACCCGGAAAGCAACCATGTCTACTTCAAATATACGATTCTCGAGAACGATGAAGTGCTCTATGAATCCGATTACATTGCTCCAGGCCAGAAATACGCCTGGCAGGCATCGGATTACATTACCGGGGCAGGAGAGCACGCTGTGGTGTTCTCGGTATCTACTGTCGGTGTAGATGACCAACAGCCGCGCAATGGCGCTGAGTTTGCGGTCACGGCCGTTGTATCTTAACTGGGCTGAATTGCGCGACAAGCGCATTTTGGTAAACTCGCAAGGGAGATAAATAGTAAAAGACAAGGGCTCGAATCAGCTGATGGCCTTGCACATGGCTGATTTTGTGTCCGCAATCAACGAAGGAGGTTTCTGAAGATGAAACTCGCCAAAGCTATGTCGATGGCCCTCGCTTGTGCGATGGCCGCGACTATGTGTGCAACCTCCGCATTTGCTGCAACGTCTGGCAGCACGAAGGTTAATGCCACTGTTACCCCGTCCTACACCCTGACCGTCCCTGAATCCATTACCCTGACCAACAACAAAGGCGGGAGTGGCACCTACACTGGTACGATTCCCGTCAACGTAAAGGGCGACATCGGTGAAGGTCAGTCCGTGACCGTTACTTCAACTGCACCTATCATGAAGTGCTCTGGTTCAAAGAACGTTACGGCTTCCTTTACCGGCACTCCTAAGAAGAGCTGGACCCGTATGGAGACTTCTGGCCAGGGCACGACTGACAACTACGGTCTGTCTGCAGTCCTGACTCCTGGTGTTTGGGAAGGCACTGCTACCTTCTCCTGCGCTCTGGCATAATCAATCCCCATAATAAAAACTGGGGTATCCCGCGCAAAACCGAAAAGCGGTCGGCCTCACAAGCAGGCTGGCCGCCTTTTCTATTAGATTCTGGAGGCTCTCACATATGAAAATGAAAAAGCTTATAGCAGCGGCATTGAGCTTTGTAATGATGCTTGGCATCAATACAGCCCCCGCATTTGCCGCTACGAGTAAATCTGCATCTACCGCGATTACCGCAGAGGTCGGGTCTGGGTATACAGTCACTGTCCCTGAAAAAATTGCGCTGACCAGCACGACTACAGGAACCGGCACGTATACGGGTACGATTGCTGTCAACATCAAGGGAGATGTAGCAGCCAATCAAACGGTAACGGTTGCGGCAACTGCGCCTACGATGAAAGATACAGCAGGCAACAGCGTTGCTGCTACATTTACGTCTACCCCCAAGACAAAATGGTCACGGACTGACATGCAGGGCAATGGCACCACCAGTAACTATGTTGTTTCTGCATCCCTCACCCCCGGCAGCTGGACCGGAACCGCGACCTTTACCTGTACTTTGGCTTAAATCTTTGAATCATGCCGCTATGCAGAGGAGGGCATTATCATGAAGACATCAAAGAAAGTTCTGGCAGCCCTTCTGGCGATTTGTCTCAATACCGGAACTGCTCTGGCCGAAGTGGATAAGACTGCGACAACGGCGCTTGTTGCCGATGTGACTTCCGGGTATACGATTACGGTGCCGGAAACTGTTGCATTGTCGAAGAGTACGGGCGGGTCCGGTACTTATACGGGTACAATCCCGGTAAATCTCAAAGGCAGCGTTGGCAGTAACGAAAAAGTGACGGTGACTACCACAGTGACCGATATGACCGATGCGTCTGGGACTAAGGCTCCCGTGACATTCACGGCAAAACCGAAAACGGTCTGGTCATACTCCGACTTGCTGAATGGCGGAACTACAAGCAATTATGTGGTTTCCGCGACACTGACAGCAGGCAGCTGGAAGGGTACAGCTACATTTTCCTGCACGATGTCATAATGCCAAATTCGAAAGGATGTGAAAATCTGTGAACATCAAAAAAGCGGCTGCGAGTTTTCTATTTATGATTTTTGCCATGGTATGTAATGTGTCCATGGCATTTGCAAGCTGGGGTGGCATGGGCTACAAAAACTGCGTGCTGTGCGGCGCATTGGTAACGCCTATGCCTACATATGGTGGCACACAGAAGTACACTGAATTCTACAACTGTGAAGAAGTTGAGGGCCTAACATCGAGCACAACTCAACGATATGCCCTGAAAAATATGTACGTTGTCAGCAACGCAGATGGCGTTATCTGCACAAATTGCGTTGAACGTATTATCAGCGAACACAAAGGCGGCACGGGCGGTGAAGTTGATGAATCAGTGTACATCATTACCGTTCCCGAATCAGTGACACTAAGCAATGAAAACGGTGGCACTGGAGATTATGCTAACACCGTTTCTATCAAGGCAACGGGCAAACTGCTGACAAACCAGAAAGTATTTTTTAATACCTCTGCTCCGACCATGCACCGTGACGGCAGCACCGATGTTGTCTGCACCGCCACTGCTACCACTGCAACAGAATGGGACGCAACTGCTGTAAAAGGGAAAACTGCACAAACCGATTATTCCGTGACTGCGCACCTCACTCCAGGCGAATGGACCGGTAATATGGTGTTTTACGCTTCGGTAGGAGATACCTATACAGTTGAGGTAGGAGACAATTCTGTATTGCTTTCTCCCGCTTATGAGGATAAAACTCATATTGTATTTGAATCCGATAACCCCTCCGTGGCTTCCATTAGTTCGGACGGCCATATTATCGCTTCGGCAATCGGAACTGCGAACATCACGAAGACCGCATATGACAGTACCGGGACTCGCGTCATCTATTCGTCCAAATACACCATCAATGTCACGGCGCAGATGCCGTTGATGGATGTGAGCCGTCTTGCTTCTGTATTGACGACTCTTTCCTCTCAGGGAAAAAACATCACCGTTATTTCGTTCGGCAATTATACAGTTCCGGGCAATGCAACGACCTATGACGTATCCGGCCAGGGTGACAAATCGATTGTCGCGTATGTTCCGACCACGATGTACGGCGGCTGGTGGTGGGGCGTTCAGAATGGCACAGAGCTTCGAGTGACAGATACGAACCGTGATATGGTGGCGTTTGCTTCCGGTAACAGCGTTTGCTTCAAAAGCGGTGCGTCTGACACTTCTACGGTTTTTGACAATATCAAGACCATTAACTTTGATGCAGTTGACACGACTCGCGTGACATCCGCTGCTTACGCATTCTATAACATGAAGTCACTGACTACAATTACTGGACTCAGCCGTTGGGATACCAGTAAAATCACGACGATGAACAGCATGTTCAAGGGATGCACAGGACTTAAAAGCCTTGATTTCAGCAGCTTTAACACCAAAAATGTCACGGATTTCTCCAGCATGATGTATGGATGCACGGGTCTTTCGAAAATCACGGTCGCGGATACTTTTGCGACAGCTTATCTCCCGACTCCGGGCTTTTCCACGGGCTTTACCTACGTGAGCAGCAAGATGGGTCTTACCATTGCCGGAAACCCTTCCAGGGCTTTGAGCAGCTATAATTTCACTTCCGATAACCGTACCGTGACATACGATACTTCTACCGCATCTGATGATGAGTCCGATAATGAATTTCCGAACGAGGATTCCGACAGCACCGTGGCACCTGCGCCGACAGCTTCGATGAACGTTTCAAACCTGGCGCAGGCAATGACGCAGCTCAAGGAATCCGGGACTGAAATCAAGGCGATTTCCTTTGGCGGCTATCAGGTCCCGGAATCGGCCAAAGTATTTGATGTCTCTGGAATCGGCTCCAGTGCAATTCTGGCTTTTGTAAAAGAAGGCGAGAACCGGCTCTACGTCACGAATTCGGCTGGCGGAACACTTGTCTTTGGTGAGGGAAACAGCATTTCTTTTGATGAAAATGAGGCATTTGCCGACATTGAAAACATCGAGTATCAGAACGTTGATACTTCGCAGGTGACTTCTGCGGCATCTGCTTTTTCCGGGATGAAGAAGCTCACCAGCATTGGTGGATTAGAGAACTGGAACACGTCGAACATCACTACGATGAACAGGATGTGTTATCAGTGTGAGGCTTTGCAGTCTATTGCCGGGATGGAGAAGTGGGATACCTCGAAAGTAACTGATATGAGTGAAGCTTTTGCCGGTTGTCTTTCTCTCTCGGATGCTTCGCCGACAGATGGCTGGGATACCAGCAGCGTGACGAACAAAGAGAACATGTTTGCTGGCGCACTGTGCGAAAAAGCACCGGAGATAGCCAATGATACAGAGAACACTGATACTGGTGCGGATTCGTCTGAGGGAAATTCCGAGCAAGCTGAAAGCAAAGCAAAAAACAAAGAGGATGAAGCCGAAACTAAAACTCCGGATTCAGAAAACACACAACCTGATACATCTACGGCAGCATAAGGAGGGGATGAACATGAAGGCTATCAAGCGCTTTGCTATGCTTTTGGCAGTGCTGTCTCCTTTTCTTTTGAATGTGTCGTTCGGATTTGCCGATACCGCTACACGGACATGTTCGGTCTGTGGGCAGAAATTCACTGTGACAACCCCGGCCGCTGATGACGCCAAAACATTCGAGGCGTACAACAAGGTAAACTCGATTAAAGGCGTTGAGTCGGATAAGAGCGCTACTTATACCGCAATTACGGATGCAAATGTCTATGCAACGACCATTAACGGAAAGCCTCTGTGCTCGAATTGTCTGAGTACGATGGGCGCTGCTACTTCTACAGGTAAAGGATTGCCGAAAACGGCTTCCACTCAGCTGCTTGCGAGCGCAACGGCGGTCTATACGATTACGGTTCCCGAAACTGTTAAGCTGACAGGCGTTGACAGTGGCCCTGGCTCATATACGGCTGACATCACCATGACTTTGAAAGGTGATGTCGAGGAGAATGCGGTGATTGTGGTATCTGTGGACGGTGGAACCATGACCAACACTGCGGGCAAAACCGCTGCTGTCACAGTATCCAATCAGACCAAAAGTAAATGGTCCCGCGCAGACTTGCTGAACGATGGAACGAGCGCAACTTGCAAAGTCTCTGCGGAGCTTGACCCCGGACACTGGACCGGCACAGCAACGTTCAGCTGTGAGAAAACGTATAAATAATTTTTTGGGAAAGGAGGAGAATGTATGTGCTTGAAATCTATTATAGCAAGTGCATTTACCGCGCTGATGGTTGCCTGTCCTGTATTGGCGTTCTCTGAATCTGCTGATTTCGACGACTCTGTGCCCGATACAGATGAGACGATGACGATAGATACGCCTGCCTCGAATGCTGATTCTAACGATGTTGCCTGGCTAAGTGCTTCCAAAGATACAGCAACACAGGTCACAGCAGAAGTGGACAGCTTTTATACATTGACCGTTCCGGAAGAAATCACGCTGAGCGGTACTGATGGCACAGGAATCAAGACAGGCACGATTTCGGTGACTTTAACTGGCGACATCCCTCTCAAGGGAACTGTTCAAGTCAAAACCACTGCTACGCCTCTGCAGGCGAAAGGCTCTGTAGATGTGCCTATGACCATCGCAACACCAAAGGTTGAATGGAATCGCACTGAGATGCTCGGAGACGGAACGAGTTCAGACTATTCCGTAAGCGCAGTTCTTGCTCCTGGCGACTGGACTGGCACAGTGACGTTTGAATGCTTGGTGCAATAAATGCCAACAAATCTTATACCGCTTGCCCTTTTGGGTAGGCGGCTTTTTGCTAGGTATTTGTTGTGCGTTCTGAACACGGCAGCTATGGCCTATCTTGTTTCCGGCATAAAAAGTAGACACAATATATTGTGTTTTGGTATTGCAATATACCATATATTGTGGTACAATATATCTACTGGCTCAAATGATAGCAAAGAACCTAAAGTTTGAGCATTTTCGTGTATGGCTATGAGACCGCTTCCTTCTACTTGAAGATGATATGAAATCATGTCAGCGGTTTCGCTCTCCGTCACGGCTCGAGAACATAACAATACGGCTATATATCCGCTTCCTTCATTTCTAGAAGAACAAGGAAGTCGGCTCGCATTTTTTGTGCTGCTGACTTCAACACGTTAGCGGATATGCTCTCCGTATCTATTACGTGTCTCATCCACCCGTGTCGAGTTTTTCTCGGCGCGGGATTTTTGTTTTGTTAGGAGGTCATTTGAATGCTGACTGTTTATGATTTTAACCGCGTCACGTTTGCACATCATCGCGGCATCGTACCCCCCATGCCCGCACAAGAAGGGAAGAAAGCGGTGGAGAAACGCTATGTCTGTTCAGCGAACATGAAATTGATGGAATACGGCTATATTATGGCGCGAGACCTCTTTGATGCCTGCTGCAAGGCCGAATACAATGATTTCCTCAAGACCTGGTCTGCGCTGTATGACTGTGTCACGGAGGATGGCAAGGCAATTTCTCAGACTTCTCCCATCTGGCCGAATTTCCCGGACGATGCGATGAAAGCCGACCTTGTGGACCTGTATGTTGTCAACTTCCTCAATTATCTGACCTGCGGCGAATGGCGGCCGGATTTCGACCCGGTCAAATTCTGTCCCACATTGGACCGCAGCCATCTTCCTGCTGTGAAACAGATTCCGGCGTGTGATGAGGAGGAAATCTACCGCTATGCCGTACAGAGCATTACCGGGCATTCTCCTTTGTCTCCTGATGAGGCATCCTGCGTTTTCGATACGCTGATGCACGACGTGAATTTTACGTCCGAATTGATGGACCGTATGAAACACAAGCATATCCAGTGCAAGGAAAATCTTGGTCTGTATGTGTCCCGCATTATCTCCCGCCCCGAATGGCGGGAACAGGCATGCTTTCAAGACTTCAAGAGTTCTACCGATGTATTGCGCCTAGCTGCTGCAATGAGCGACCAGGATGTGAGTCTCTCGAAAACCCCGAAATTCCGGAACTTTAAGCGCGGTGAACGTCGTCAGCTGCTGGAACTTCTGGAACACACTGATAAGAACGAGGGCTTTGCATTGCATCCCGAAGAGTTCAAGCGATTGGGCGAACGCCTGCATCCGGGTGATTACTCTTATGTCTTCAAGGAAGATTATGAGATTTTTACGAAGATTCGCAATGGTGTCAAGATTGAAACCTACAATTCCAAGCTCCAAGAACTTATGAAGAAACCGGTCAATGCTGAACTGCTTTCCGCTCACCTGATGATGCGGCCCGGTATGTTTGCCCGAAACCTGGACTTTGCGCTGCGCAACTGCTCCAATGAACAGCAGATGGAAAATGTTCTGTTCCGATTCATCTCGGTATGCAAGAGTATTGAACCGCGTGTCCTGGTCCAGCTCATCAACCATTTTCGGAATCGCAACAATCCTGTGCATTTGGCAACCGGCAAGGCAAACGGCGCTGCCAGCAAAGCTCTGGAACGGGACATTGAACCTTTGTCTGAGGATATCTGCAAACGTGTGGCACGCGATATCTTTAACCAGCTGTGGCAGGTCCTTCGCGCAGAGGACACCGAACCGAAGAGCGTGTACATCGACCCGGATTGCCATTGCAATAAGCTGATTTTTCCGGATAATCCCCGTCAGGTCACTTCCGCCGTGCGTGCTGCAGCCTGCGGCTCTCGCACGAATCTGCCGGACGGAAATGTGCTCCGTGCATTCCTTTACTGGAAGGGAAACGATGGCCCTGACCTGCGGAATGGCATCGACCTGGACCTCTCGGTTGTGTTCTACGGAGAGGAAAAAGCAAAGTTCGTGTACTACGCGAATCCCAAGGACGAAACACTTGGCGCAATCCACTCCGGCGACCGCCGCTGCAGCGGTAAGAATGGTGCCGTTGAGTATGTAGATTTCGATATCAAGAAGTGCTTTCAGAATGGGTTCCGTTATGCCGCCCTCACTGTAAAATCCTACTCTGGGGAGAAGTTTTCTGAGATGGAGAACGCTTTCTGCGGCGTAATGGTTCGGGATGGCAAGACGGGTGAGCAGTTTGAACCTGCGACTGTCAAGGACCGCTTTGCTCTCACTACGGATTCTGACCAGCTCGTTATGGTCGTTATAGACCTCATGACCCGTGAGGTCATTACGGTGGATAAGAGCGTGGCTCAGTTCCGTTTGGCGTGCCGGAATGTTGTGACAGACTATGCACCTACAGTAGCAGCCTGCACCTACGCGATGCAGCTGAAGAGCCTGTCTATCAAGGAAATGCTCGGTATGCGCTATGCACAGTTCCTGAAAAGCGACGACTGGAAACACGCAAGTGTTATCGTATCTGATGAACCTGAAAAGTTCAAGGTGACGGATAAGGATACTCCTGCGCCGTGCATTGTTAGCCCCTATGACATTCCGGGCATTTATGACCTGATTTTTGGCAAGGAAAATCAATAAAAAAGAAGCTGTTCTCCTGAAAACGGAGAGCAGCTTTTTCTTTGTCAGGATGATTTTGCAAGAGAAGCGTCGGCAATATCCTTTTCGATTTCATCAAACTGATACAGCAAAAAACGCTTGCAATTTCTTAATTGGATGTCTAACCGTCTTTTGGTCACCTTTTTGTCTTTAACCATGTCGAGATAATCTTTGGCTGGAGACATATCCGGGTTAAAAAGAACACATCCCAAATTTACCTGGCACTTGGCATACAGCTCACGCACTTCACAGCAGCGGGTCATATGCTCGTCTTTACGTCTCACACTCCAGCGAGCGGAACGCAATGCACGATAGCAGTTTTGCAATGCCGTGGTGCTGTAAATCCTTTTCTCTGCAGCCATCATTTCCCTCCGACTTTTTATGAGAAAATTATACCATATATTTATGAATTGACTATGACAAAAGGTGGCAAAGCCATCAAATATATGGTAAAAAACGCGAAGGCAAGAAAAATTTTGAAAAAAGTGAAAAAAATGCGAAAAAAACGTGATGTTTGTGCTTGCGTGGGTGTGCGAGTCGCAGATAATAAAATCAGTGGCTCAGAGCAGTAAGCCCCAGAGCTCCCTGATAAGGGCGAACTCATGGTGCATATCTGCGTCATCAAGTCATCACATGGTAGACTGACGGGCCTTGCGGTGTTGCAAGAATGGTCAGGCGAGGGAAGCGATGAATCCCTCATTGCTGCCAAGTACATCGTGTTTTGATGCAGTCAGCGTCGAGAGGACGCGGATATGCATGGCTTGACTTTTGACCCGATGCATGCAGGAGCAAAGGAATCAAAAGAGATGGCCTAGTTCGAATCCACTATTTGAAAGGAGATTACCCCAATGAAATGTTACAAGCGCGTTGCAAGCGCTGTGATGGGTATGGCAATGGCCGCCAGCTGCATGGCTCCTATCACCGCTTACGCAATGGAAGACACCAAACAGCCCACTGACAATACTGCTATTGCCAACCATCCCAATAACGAGACCATGCTGCACAGCACTCCCGTTTACCGCATCGGCGCCAAATCCTTCTACAAGGTGAACGACGACGGTTCCGTTGTCTACGCCGACCAGGATGCCGAAGGCTACACTGCAGTTCCTGCCGCTTATATTGCAGGCAGCCAGTATAACGATGGCGAAGAGTACGGCGTTTATACCACCAAAAAGGCTGATGGCACCTTCCAGATGCATTACGTCAAGATTTCTGACTGCCAGCAGACTCAGGGTGGCGTGAACTGGAACCACGGCACTGCTGATGAAGCTAAGGTTTCTGACGATACCAAGGCTGAGGGCACCGACACCGCCACCAACGAAGACCCGACGATGTCCACCCAGTTCTACATCTACCTGGACAACGACACCCAGATTCCTCCCGAGACTCCTCCGACCGAGGAAGAGCATCCTGGCGTGAAGACCGATGACGGCCGCGTTGAGTACGATATTACCGTTGCTACTGTGAACCATGTGAATATGAAGGCTACAGTGCCCCTGTACGTATGTATGTATGGCTTCCGCTCTACTGGCAACGTTGTTACCCCGACCAAGGATGCTTACCAGCTGCGCAACTACTCCACCATCGACAAGAACAGCCGCACTTACATTGCCGATATCGTGAAGGTTACCCATTACAGCCGCATCTATGATGCTGACCACTCCAACGACGAGCTGTTCTCCATCGCTTACGATGCCGAAACCAAGACCTATACCTACTGGTACAGCGACCCCTCCACCACCCAGGGTTGGCAGCAGCCTGCTATCTACAAGACCCTGGCTGATGAGCATATCAACGCTTCCGGTGAGTGCTACGTCATCTACATCGATGGCGAGTGGGACTTCAAGGCCGCTGGTACTCTGACCGGTGACGAGCTGCGCCAGACTGTGAAGGCTATCGACCAGAACCATCAGCTGTCTCAGGACTTCATCATCGGTGATGGCGATACTCAGTGCAACTTCGGCAAGGCTTTCGCCGTTGGCGACAGCAAGACCGACAACTCCAAGCGTGAAGGTCTGGCCATCAAGGTTTCTGAGCTGCAGGCTGAGCCCGCAACCTGGCGTGTTGTGCCTATGAGCAACAGCGCCTTGAAGCGCGGCGAAATCGCTATGAGCATTGCTCCTGCTTCTGCAATGTACAACGCTTCTGCTATCGACCTGTCCACCTGTTCTGCTCCTCTGGACATCACCGAGAACGGCTGGTTCATCGCTGGTGCTGAAAAGGCTAAGGTCGCTCAGGATGGCGCTGGCACCGATGCTGTCAAGCATGACGATGCTCCGGCCCTGCCGCTGATTACCACCGCCAAGATTGCTGGTTCCAACGTCAACGACGCTGGTTGCACTCCTGTCGTTCGTGTTACCTACAGCATCATCCCGATGTTTGAGACTGGTGATACTCAGACTGCTACCGCAGGCGGCGTCTCCAGCAACCGCTGATAGAGTCTCCGGACCTAATATAAAGCAAGCCCAAATGTAAGGGTTGGCTGTCGAGTGACCTGCCGCTCGGCGGCCAACTTTTGTTAATAACAGCTCAGTCAAGTAATTGACGGAAAGGAATTGAATATCATGGCAACTACAATGACGACCCCTGAAAAGAATTCGAAGAAGAGTGGTAACAAGCTCCTGCATCGGACCGTTACGATTTGTGTGATTCTCCTGCTTCTCCTGTGCGTGGGTCTGTTCTTCTGGCACAATAAAAATGCTACTGCTTCCGACAACCGCCTGGAAGATTCGGTCGCTGCACAGCTTGGCCAGCTCGAAGGCAAGAGCGAGGCAGAGATTCAGGAAGAGCTGAACCGCGTCGTGGAAGAGGGTACAATGGCCATCTCCATCAACGTCAATCCGGTGTTTGATTCCGGCGATTCTGAAGGCACTCTCGAAATCGAGAACGCTCCCGGTAATAAATACGCTCAGGTTGTGAGCATCACCCTCGATGATAGCGGCAAGGAAATCTACAACAGTGGACTTATCCAGCCCAACTATCACATTCAGACAGATAAGTTGTCAGAGGCTCTGGCTGCTGGTTCTTACGACTGCACCGCAACCTTTACGGCTTATGATACCTCTGATGCCGAGAATCCTGTCGAGGTTGGCACTGCTGCTGCCAAGATTACGATTTCTGTGCTGTCTTAACGATTCGCCCCGGTGCAGACTTCGGTTTGCTCCGGGGCTTTTTTGGAACTTGTGATGCTGCAAAGGAGGCATTCCCGTGAAACAGCTTGCGAAAGTTCTCGCGTCTTTCTCGCTGGCCGCAACGATGTGTTTGGGCGTTGGCTTTGCAGCCGATTCTCCGCATCCTGGTGAGCATGGCACGGTTGACAAGGCTATGGTCTCTGAAGAAACCGATAAGGCTTACGATGAGAAGCCGAATATGGGTACAAAATTCAATTTGTATCTTGCGCCTGACATCCCCGAAACGGTTCCTCCTATTAAAAAGGATGTTCCTAAGATGGGCGATACCGGCATTCCTCAAGAATCCCTGCTCCAGGCCCTGCTGGTAGCGGGTGGCTGCTATCTTGTGAGCGATGGCGTGGCTGTTGCTTGCAAGGGTGGACGCCGTAAACCTAAGAAGACTGCGGAACTGAAAAACGCATAAGAAGAGCCCCGGTGCTGAAATGCATCGGGGCTTTTCTTTATATTAGGAGGCTTATTACCAGTTTACCGGGAATTCATAAATATCGTATTCATTCGAGTGACGGTCAACTTCGTTCTTCTTAAATGCTTCCAGACTGTCATATGCTGTCATCGTAATGCTATATGCATGGCCGTCTACATCGACCTCACCGTTTTCATCGATGATAACATTCTTAATCCAGAAGCCGAGAACTGCGGTGCCGGTTTCATCTGACCCATCCTTTTCGTAATCGACTTCATACGGGACAAACAAATCGTTGTATTCTTTGGAGAAGTTCTCTTCGCCATCTTTCCAGGAAATCAGGTATCCAGTATTAAGCCAGCGAGGTTCACCGATATTGGTTCTTGCGAAAGCAACCTCGTTCTGGTCAGCATCAAACACAGACGTTCTATCAACATTGTAGCTGGAACTGTCTTCGAGTCTTGCAGCTGCAATGGGCTTGATAACATCAAGGACCTCAGTTGTCACCTCATCGGCAGAACGGATGTATTTGGCAGCCCCTTTAACGGGGATTTCAATCGTGTCGCGGGAAAGCGCATATTCTTCGGAGAAATTCGTGAGAGCTTTTACCTGAACATGGAGTGTGACGGTATCATCTTCACTATAATCTTTGCTCTTATCAGTGTCATCCATGTAGTAATTCAGCATCGAATATGGACTATCAGAAGGTGCGCCATTTGTTAAGGAGAACGTCAAATCAGGAAGGGTGCCAGTGATTTTGAATGTGACTTTCCCGGTTTCGGTATCTCCGCTAAATACTGTTGCAAACATCGACTCATCGAACGGGTCAATCATCTCGGGCTCTTTCAAACCCGATACTGTGATTTCCTTGCTTGCTGCTTTGGCGGTTACTTTGTTCTCTTTTTGAAAGTAATCGGAAACCTCAACGCTCAGGGTAACGGTATCGCCGTTTGACAGGTTCTCGGATGGCGTGACCTCGTAGTTCACTTCGCCCATCATGGCCGTTTCCGTGCGAGCTTCATCCATGTCAGTTTGACTCTTGCCTTTGCCGAAAACATCCGTTCCGATTTTATTGTAATCGACATTGACGGTTGCAGTTGCCTGACCATTCAACCCATCGAATGTGACATCCGCATATTGCAGGAAATCAACAGTCTTAGAACAGCCGGTGAGTGACAGTACAAGTCCTGCGGTTGCTGCTGCAACCAAAAGTAAACGCCTTAACCCTTTCATCTCAAACACTCCTTTTTGTTGGACTTCTGTTGGCGTTGTGTTGTTTTCATTATATCATGACACATATTTGAGGTCAACATATTCGCGATAGGTACAACGAATGTAAGAAATATTAGGAATTTAGAAAATATATTGTAATTTAGAATTGGTATGATGGTCAGTGGTTAGTTGCCGGATTGTGCGATTCTCATACAATAAAAATAGACAATATCGTAATTTGCGCCGTTGTGGGGTGTACAAATGCATACAGATAACAAAACAAAACTGACTTGGGTCGGGGTTCTCCGACTGGTTGTTGGGGGTATCTTCCGGCTTATCAGCATCGTTGCACTTCTAGCTGTGCTTGGAATCAGCTATCTGTTGTTTCAAAATGCAAAGCAAACAAAAGAAACGCAGAACCTCAATGTTCAGCTGGTTGAGATGCGCCAGGAAGCAGAAACCGAAGAAGATAACACGGATTGGTCTAAGGGAATGCTGGATATCAATTCCGACTATAAAGGTTGGCTTACGATTTACGGAACACAAATCTCCGAACCAGTCGTGCAGGGTGAAACAAACGAAACCTACCTGCGTACCAACATCAATGGCGAACACGCTGAAGCGGGGACACTATTCCTCGATGAAACCACTGATTTGACTCAGGATGGCAACCTTATCATCTATGGTCACAAGATGAATGACGGGACCATGTTCGGGACTCTGGACAAATTCGAGGATGAAGAGTTCTTTGATAATAACGGAACGGTTTGCTGGGAAAGTGAGAAGGGCAAAGAGTACTATCAGATTTTTGCGCTCTTGGTTTTACCCGGATACAGTACAGCCCCTGATTTTATCGACCTTCAAGCCTGGAACAACGTTCTGGACGAAGAGCAGACTGCCGACATGCTCAACACGATTGCAGACCGTGCGTCTATCTTTAGAGGGGAATCCTTTAACCTCGAAAAGGACAAGTACCTCTTCTTGGTGACTTGTGATTACAGCATCAACAACGGCCGCCTTGTTCTGGTGGGTAGACGATTGAGCAAGAAGAGTGAAACAGAAAAAACCACAGAGGAAAGTACAGACAGTAGCGAAGAAGCTGTATCGGAAGAGGAGAATAGTGAAAATGTTGAATAATTTGGCCGCCGCATTCTCGTGACTTTAGTCGTGGGAGGATTCGCAACAAGGCCGCCAAGAAAACTCTGTCGATTCCAAGCTGTCTGAATGATATGGCTGAGCGAGCAGACATCAACTTCTCCGGGGTGTTGCAAGAAGCACTTAAAGCAAACCTAAATATTGGTTGATTGCGTTCTCACTGCCCTGCCAGTTGCCTGGTGGGGCATTTTTTTGCTTGATAAAATTTAATGTGATTTTCTGTATCGATTTGTTTGCACTAAATCAGGAACAAAAAATCATGAATTTTGATAAATTCGATTGAATTTCTTTAATTTGCAGGGTATACTATTAGAAGGAAGGGAGTGGTATTGTGCTGATTGAGTTTACTGTGAAAAATTATCGGTCTTTTCGAGACGAAGCGACTCTTTCGATGGAAGCTACGGGAGTAAGTACGTTGAAAAGTGTGCTTATCCCATATGGCGGGATGCGAATTCTGCCGGGTGCTGCCATATACGGAAAGAACGGTGGCGGTAAGAGCAATGTTATCCGAGCTTTTTGGCTTGCGGTTCAATTCATCAGAAACGCACAAAAGACACAGCATGAGAAAGCAGCTATCCCCGTTGTTCCGTTTGCATTGAATGACTACTCGGCATCTGAGCCGACAGAGTTTTCGTTTGTATATACCTTGGATGGAATCAAGTATTGGTATGCCTTTTCTGCCACAAAAGAAAAGGTATATGCTGAGTCGTTGTATCATGCACCGAAAGGGCAGAAGGCACTGGTTTTTGCTAGAGAAGGACAGGAATTCACCTTTACCGAAGAGAAGGCTCGTAGAAATCTGATTAGTCAGGTTGTTGCCGAAAATCAACTGTTCTTTTCTGTAGCATGTACCATGAACGACGTTGCCTGCTCCAAAGCTATGACTTGGTTCCGGGAGAAAATCTATTTTTCAAGAGACTATTCGGATATTCCCCGGCAGCTGCTTGAATATTCGAACGACTCTAATATGCTGAAAGCAATTTCCGATTATGCGAAGGCTGCAGATGTTGGTATCGAAGATATGAAATTCGAAATCAATAGTAAAGAAATTAACGAAGAAGCTGATTTGCCTGCAAACATTCCCGAAGAGGTTAAAGCTGCACTTGTACAGTTCATGCACGTGCTTTCTGAAACCTCTAATAATTCGGAAACACACCTCAAGATGGGGCAGGTTAACGCAACATCCATGCATCAAGGCCAAAACAAGGACGGAACAAGCCATATGTTTTCGATGGAGCTGGCAGACGAGTCTGATGGCACAAGAAAACTGATGGCCATTGCTCCCGCGATTGAGTCTGTATTGTTAAAGGGTGGCCTTTTGCTGGTAGATGAAATCGAAAAAGAACTGCATCCTGCTCTGGTAGAGTTTATTGTTGCCAAATTCCAGAGCAAAAAGACAAACCCGAATGGAGCACAAATTGTCTTTACGACACACAACACTGACCTGTTGAGCATGGAATTACTTCGTAAGGACCAGTTGTATTTTGTGGACAAGGACAAAGAAAATGGTGCTTCAGAACTCTACAGCATCAGCGATTTTTCCACTCGCACGACCGAAAATGTCCGCAAGGGCTATCTCCTCGGAAAATATGGCGCGACTCCCAATGTCGAAATTGAGGAGGTTGAATGATGGCTCGCAAGCTAAAGAAGTCCAAGGTCAGTATCTGTGTTTTCTGTGAAGGAGAAAGTGAACAGGCATATACCGATTTCCTTAAAAGTAAATTTCAAGATGTTGCGGTATTCAAGCGTCCATCATCTACCGGCTTGTTTGAGGAAGCAGATAATCGCTTTAAGAAAGACCCTAAATACCGGGATTATTCAGATGTGTTTGATGAGATTTGGTTTTTCTTTGATGTAGAAGAAAAAGATGTAGATAACTTGAACAAACGACTGGAAATCATCAAGCGTTTGCGACGTCTTCGGAAAAAGCCACAGATTAGAGTTCGTCTGCTAATGACAACTGGATGCATCGAGTATTGGTTGATGCTTCATTACAGGTTGTTTGCCCCTCCGGTATTGACCGTTCCAGAAAAAGAACAAATGCTGCGACAAGTCATAAAAGAAGAACCTACTTACAAGAAGGGGAACTATATCGCTACGGCACGCATTGCCCAACATTATCCCACGGCAGTGAAGAATGCAGGAATCGTATTGCAGAATCTCTTAAAAGAAGGAATGCCCGGTCTGGAGGATACAGACGAGCGCAATCTCTGGCTGTGTAAGAATTGCAGAACGTTTTCTACTGTACAAGAAGCAATTTCTTTCCTTGAAAGTTTGAAATGCGAGTGATGCACCCTGTTCGTAAGGCAGGACGGAAATAATCTAATACAATTACATTTCTATCATTATAACAGCGTATAGGCTATACCGGTCTGTACGCTTTCTTTTTTGCATGAAGAACCGTCCCTCTATGAACCTCTATGGATTTATTTGGTATTATATCGGACGTTGTTTTATTTCGTCATAATCAATAAAAGTATTTGTTGCTTTTTGTTAATCATGAAATTGACAATTCAAAACACTGTCGGTAAAATAAAGGTATTCGATAGACCGCATTAACAATCTGTGAACTTTTTGGGGTTCGTATTGTGTGATTACCACATAGATGGTATTATGCAATTGTACAGAAGGATAGGCGGCAAAAGAGTCCACAGCATCGTCGGTGACGAAATCCAAAGCTGCGTAGGGCTGACGTCGAACCTATTAGTTTATGTGGCCCTGGCACTAGACGCCGGGATGTAAAGGAGAATTGAATATGAAACGTAAGACTATCATTTTAGCAGTGGTAGCAGCCGCTGCGATGGCGATTACCCTGGTAGGGTGTGGCGTGAAAATCACGAACATCGCGGTTCCGGAGTCTGCGATGGTGGAGAAGGGTGAAAGTATTACCCTGCCTGTTGTGTACGGCACCGACGATGCTCCGGCCGTAACTCCTGAGACTGCTGCAACCGGTGAAAGCGCTGAAACTGACGAAAAGCTCGCTAAAGCAGCAAGTAAGCTGACGGTCGAATGGACTTCTTCCGATGAGAGCGTCGCGACTGTTGATGCGACTGGCATGGTGGTTGCTGTCTCTGCAGGTAAAGCTGACATCACTGCAAGCGTCACGGATTCTGAGATGAGTGCTGTCTGCAAGGTTACGGTTAAAGTGGCCGCGAAAGACATCACCGTTCCCGACAACCTTGACGTCAAGCTCAACGATGGAAACGAAACCACTGTCGAGGCAACTGTAAGCCCGGCTGATGCCACCGATGTGAAGGTGAGTTATGCTTCTACTGATGAGGCGGTGGCCACCGTCGATAAGGATGGCAAGGTTCAGATTCTGCAGCCTGGTGAATGCGACATCGTGACAACCCTCACTCAGGAAGGCAAGAAGGTTGTTGAAAAGAAGACTCACATCAAGGCTTTCTACGAAGTTGAAGGTATCACACTGGACAAGACCGAAGGCATCCTTACCGCTGGTAACACTGTTACCTTGAATGCGACCGTGCTTCCCGAAGAGATTGCAGATGAAACTATCGTTACCTGGACTTCTTCTGATGAGAAAGTTGCTACCGTCGATGAGAATGGTAAAGTCACGGCAATTGCAGCAGGTGAGGCAACCATCACCGCTAACGCTGGTGAAAAGAGCACAACCTACAAACTGACCGTCCAGGCCAAGAAAGTTGTGCAGAACACTACCTCCAACAAGAGTTCCAACAAGGGTAATACTTCCTCCGGTACAGGTAGCTCTGCTCCTGCAAGTAACCCTGCACCGGCTCAGCCTGCTGCTCCGGCCGAACAGCCGAGCCAGCCGACGTACGAAGAACCTGCCCAGCCTGCACCGGACCCTCAGCCTGAACAGCCGAGCAACGGGGACAATGGTGGCTCTGGGAATTCTGGAGACAAGTACGGCGAAGGTTATGACCGTTGGGGCGGCCCCGTTAATTCAGCACCGACTGATAATGCATGTCCTCCTGAAGGCGATTGCCTCTAACTCTTCGTTGCTGTAAAATCTACTAATACAAATAGCGGTAGGACAACCTACCGCTATTTTTGGAGTGTAAGATATGAAGCGTAAGACTATCATTTTAGCAGTGGTAGCAGCCGCTGCGATGGCAATCACCCTGGTAGGGTGCGGTGTGAAAATTACCAACATCACGATGCCAGGAACGGTTATGTTGTTCCAATGATTTTATTTGCTTCTTTCAACACCACCACGGGAACGTTGTTCCGTATATGCCGTGTGGCTACTCCGACAAAAGCAATATGTATAATAAAGTCTGGGTACTTTAGTAGGGATTGACAGTCGGGTAAAAGAGCAGACAAAACCTTTTATGTCATACTCAGTGAAAGCAGCATCTTGCTGTTAGCGGAATCGTACAAGTCGCAATGGTAATAATTTTCGTAAGGATTGCATTTACTTGGTACGGCTCTTAGGCGGCAATGCACCGAACCGTAATATAGCGCACGTGGTGGCAATTCTGAAAGACTCTGTATCGAATTAAGTAAAAGCCGGGGCAAACCCTCAACCTCTAACACTTGACAACACACTCCTACAAAGAAATAAGCGGCTCTCCTGACTTGGAGGACCGCTTATTTTAGTATAATTATCAAATGTTAAACAAACTGAAACGAGCAAGTAAAAAGAGCGACTTGGCGTTTGACCACAAATCTACTCTGAGATATTTCCTTCACCAAATGGGCTATATCATTTCTTTGCCAAAATGTGCGATACCACTACAATAAAAGATAAAGAAGGTGAGCTAATGAAACCCATAAAACTTAAAGAACTCATTGCAACGGCTAAAGACCCTGCTACGCAGCAAATTGCCATTGCGGAGAACTATACGTTATATGTTGTCCCACTGTTTGAAGGCTTGGTGAAAGATGTAGATAAAGCGCTTGCAGAACGCATCTTGTCGGATTGGCGTGTGGAAACAGATAGTACACGCTTCATCGCGTTAGTGATTTAGTCTCTCAAAACCTGCAAGTATGTAGAAGTCTTGAGATAGCACGTATAGGGTAATCCCAAGTCCCTGCCTTGCGATGATGTAAATACACCAAGAAATGCAATATGGACAGGTCGTTGCGTTGCTTGTAGTGATGTTTGCGTTTCGGTTGTAAAATGGCTCCAAACAGTCAAAGACATTGTAAGCCCCATAATAGTTTTCTTTGTTACTGCATCCTTTACGATTAGCACCTTGATGTCAACCCCGTTGTAAGGATTCTTGGCGTTAACAACCTCGCAAAGCACTTTGCCATAATAAATGCTAATTTCTTGGGGGCTATCATTTGTTGCTAACCGCACTGGCAAGTCTTCGATACGGCACTGAGGGAGACGCCTGCGGACCTCTTGCTGCTGATGCACAACAGGGACATTATTTCCGTTTGCATTGCGGTTTGCCGCCCTTGCATTGGCCACCTGCTGGTTGACATTAAATGTGGCACGTAAGAGCGAGTCAAGCTGAGAAAGAGCTTGCTCCTCAATATCACCGTTAATTTCAGTAACGCTCTTTACAACTCTCTCGTCCAACGCATACCAACAGCCGTCAACGTGCTCTTCGTGTGGGTGCCCACGGTAAAAAAGTGTGCCGTTCGCGTGAACTACTGTCAGTGGGACAGCTTGGCAGCCAGGGCAGAACAAGTGTCCTTTGTAGACCTTTTCATAAACGGCAGGGTCGTGATTGTACTCATTACGCATCTGCATAATGGAAACCATGCCGCCTGTGGTTGTGCAAAATGCCTCAGTGTACTTTGCCATAGATTAACAACTCCTTTGTAATTCAAGGTGATTATTATGATAACTTTGCACGATTTGCTGGACAATTTCTGCTGTACGGACCCGTACACCGACTATGCCATTGTCAACATTAAAACAGGTGAAGTGCTTGTTGACCGCGTCCACGATAGAACATACGCGATTGATGATGTTGACGACTACAATAAATTCCTGCCTTATGCGCGAAAGCAAGTTCAAGCGTGGGAAGCAAAAGACGGGAAAATGATATTCTACATTTTGCCTCCTCGAAAAAAGCAAATGCCAAAGCTGATATCTGAGGCTTCTAAACAATAATATACCATATATTTGACTGCTAATTTTTACAAGCTTTTCTACCCGCGTTGTCGTAATTGCACAAAAGCTAATATGTGACAAAGAAGCCGTTCCATGAAGATTCGGCTTCTTTTTTGTTATTTGTATCGTTGAGAAGTTACTTTTCACTTTCCGCGAAATTTGTTTTTCTGACTTATTGCCAAGGCTTGCGAATCGCATATGATAGAAAATGTACGGAAGCAAAAAGCAATGCGTGCAGGGACGTTGAAGCGTGGCGCTCAGCCAAAGTGCCTGCAAAAACGCCGCTGTACAGAAAGGAAATCGCATTATGCAGAAAATTATGCAAAAAGTGACCTCCGTAGCATTGGCCGCCAGCATGCTGTTTTCGATGATGTCCACGACCGCACTTGCGTTCGCAGACGAAACCGGAGACAGCACCTCTGTTTCGACCGATGTTACGGATGCCCCGGCTGCGGAAGAGGCAGATGCGGTGGATTCCGGTAGTTCAAATGATGCCGACTCCTCTGATGCCACTTCCGCGCCGACTATCACGGATGTTGTGGACCTGACGCATGAATCGTATGAGGATGCCAACTCTAACGATGAAACTACTCAGGATGCAACGTCTGATGTGGTGGATGGGGAAGAGACTTCTGAATCGGATGCCAGCGACACAGAAGTCTCTACTCCTGAAACTGCAGAATCCACTTTCGTCGGTTTGCAGACAGTAACGCCGGAATACGGCGATAAACTGACTGCGGATGTCGGCGATTCTATCACTTTGGATGCTCTGCTGAATCGTGACGATGTATCCGTCACCTATCAGTGGCAGCGCAAGCAGAACTTTGCTGTTGATACGGCGTTGGCTCTCTACAACTACGAAGAGGACGAGCCTACCTGGTACAACTTCGTTATCGAAGATACCACAGAGCACACCGTCCTCGAAGAGCGTCCCAACTATGTCTGGCAGGGCTGCGAGATGTACTACGCTGTAGTCGATGCACTCGATGAAATCGGTGCTGATTCCAGCGATGTCCAGATTGCATACCACACTCCCAACTTCGTTCTGGATGGCTACACCATCACCGCTGCCAATACCAAAGACGGCACCGTTGAAGTCTATGCTTCTAACGGAGAGAGCACTTACACCGCACATCTCAACGATGACGGCAAGTGGGAATTTTCCGATGAAAGCACTGCAAATCTGAAAAATGATTGGCAGGATATCGAAGGTGCAACGGAATCCACCTACACTTTTGAAGTGACGGAAGATGACCTGTCCGCCAACTATCGCTGCCGCATTGTTGTGACCGATGAAGCATACCGCGAGGAAAACTTCAAGGCTCTCGAGGATTTGGGCAATGAGCTGACCGACGAGGACAAGGCCGGAGATATCATTCTCCAGACAGCTCAGTTCAGCATCAGCCTGCCGGAAGACGAGAACAGCAGTGACGTTGCTACTCAGAACATGCCTGATACGGTTGTTATGCTGGCAGACACGTTCTCTTCTCGCTCCGCTGACAGCATTGCCATTTCCTCTGATAACCAGTGGATTACGGGTCTCAACGGCAACTACGAGTACATCACCAAGAACATGTACGACCAGGTGACTGAATGGTTCAATGCCGGTAAAATCGACAAAGCCACTGCTGACCGTTATTGGACACGGATTGGCGGTGCATGGAGTACCGCTAATGTCTATACTGCAAACGTTCTGGACGACAATAAATTTCCGACTGGTGCCACGCGTGAGTATTACGGCTTTCCCCTGACAGATGGCGACAAGCTGGAAGTCAACTCCGAGTGGTATGGACAGACCGTCTATTTTCGCCCGCATAACGACAGTAACGACTGGAATTTGACTGGTACTGCAGTTAGTGTTCCTGCGTACACAGCTGTACTCCGTAATAATGGTAGCTATGGCACTGGTGCATCTGGCACAAAGTACAAAGATGCGGTCGTATTTCTTAATCCTTGGGTTTCTGATGCAGGCCGTATGTACGCTAACTTTATCAACTATGTTACCGATAACGGTTGGTTGCAGAATGATAATGGCAGCCACATGAGCCAGCACATTACGGTGCTTTCAGTAAATGTAGAGACCTTCAATAAAAACCCCGACAAGTTCATGATGGACGCCGAGGGCAATTATCGCATTGACTCTATTGGCTGGGGCGTCTGCGTTAACCAGGAGCCCGACCTTTCCGGCAAAGCGTATTATGCTATCAAGTCATTTCTGAGCCAGGGTTATGGTATGTGTATCGGCCACGATACAATGTATGCCTATGCTGGTTCCTGGTACGATGCGCACGAAGCAGGTTATACTGACCCGGGCTCTCGTGATTACTACGAGGGTGGCCGGTATGGCCCCGATAAGAATGATACCTCCACCCGCTATTACGTTCTGAACAGTGTCCCCAACATTGATAATGGCCATTGGAACATGAACGCTCTGATGGGTACAAATGGCGGCAACATCGATTCCGGAACAGTTCTTCCGACTGATGCTATTTCGATGATTTTGTCAACAGGTGGTTCTCACAGCTCTTACGGTAAGGCTGGTATCATGTACGGTTCTGACCAGCTGAATGTAAAATTGAAGCCTTACTCCAATTCTCAGGCTCAGAGTACTGTCAAGTACCGTAATCCCACCAACTTCCCATATGATGTTCCTACAGGTCGAACCATTGCAGCTTCTAAAACGCACTCTAACTCTCAGGTTGCTTTTGGGCCTATTTGGGTCGATTATGCAGGTGGCAACGTAACAGGCGCTGAGTTCGGCTACAATCCGAACCCAACCACCAAAACTATTACGGATGAAGAGACCGGACGTACTTGGTTCGGTACAAGTAACTTCTATTTGTCTGGTACAGGCAATTTCCTGATGAACCAGATTGGTCACTTACCGACAAACCAAGCAACTGACGGCGAAGCTTCTCTGTTTGCCAACACTGTCATGTACATCTCTCAGCGCAAACAGTGCGAGATTTGTGCAGCACAGCAGAATGGCCAGGAAGATGTCCATTTCGTGATTCGTGTTTCCTCTGTCAACGCACAGCAGGTTCTGTCTGCTCTGCAGGCTGGCGGCACTTTCTGGTATCCGCTGAATGGCTGCTATCAGCTGACGGATGACCTGACTCTGCCGGAAGGCTGGAAGCCCATCAAGAACTTCTCCGGCCACTGGAACGCAGATGTCTATAAGGTGAAGCTCGCAAGCAACAATCAGCCTGTGTTCGATAACACAAGCGTGACTGCAAACGGTATGTATACCAGCGGCAAGAACAACGGCTGGAACCTTGGTTCTGATATGACCAAAGGTACGCTGCCGATTCTGAAGCTGGACAATCAGCCGGATGTACGCATCACTGGTGTTGCCCGTGTTGTTGGTGACCTGAATGCATTGTTCCCGACCACTTATGGCGTGACCGATTATACCGGTTACAAGGTTGTTGTTCATGGCTCCGATGGCGTTGACTATAACTGTGTTGTAAACAGCGATAGCAAGTACGTTATCTCGAACCTGCCGACTACCGGCATGATGCGTGCCGATGTCATTGACAAGAGCGGCAACAAGGTCACTCAGTTTGGTATGATTACGGTCGATGTTCCGAATCATTTCTGGAACGACACTGAGACCCATCCTCTGCAGCTGATGACCCCAACCGCTGACCCAATTGATGACTATAAGGACTGGGAAGGTCCGGTCAACAAGACGGTTGACAGCAAGCTCTATTATAACGAGCAGCTGAAAGCCTCTGACGTTGTGTGGTATTACCGCACGATTTCCGTTGACAACCAGGTTGGCGATTGGGTGAAAATCGGTAATCCTGGCACTTCCTTCGATACCTCTGACGGCACTGTGAGCGGCAAGATTAACAGCCTGACGTTCACTGCAGCAACGGACAGCGACTTGCCTTATACGACAAGCTCTGTAAGTTACTCCAAGTTGGATTACACCACGAACCGTATTCAGTTTAAGTGCGAATACAACGTGAGTGGTACTGTATATTCCAGTATGGATAAGGCCGAGGATGGCCGCAACGGTTATGTTGACGTTGAAATCCGCCCGATGTATATCGAGCAGGCTTTTGACCGCCGCATCTCCGTTGGTGGCAGCACTTCCTTCTCCTTCGATGCGTTCTACTGGAAGGGTGTTGAGGATGGCCTGACCTACGAGGTCCAGTACCGTGATGCAAGCGGTAACTGGGTTGCCGTTGGCAGTGATTCTACTCTGTTCCCGTCCTCTAAGTACAAAATCAGTTATGTAACCAAGACTGATGATAATGATGCTTTGGGCGGCGGTGTCTGGTATCCGTCCGATTTCTGGGTTCCTGATTCCTTCACTGGCAGCGATGCGAAGATGAATGCAGGTAAATCTACATTCAATAAGCACACCACCGTCACACTGGAACTCTCCAACGCAGCGATGGATTGGGATGGCACGGATTTCCGCTGTGTCTTCACCTACAAGTCTACCGGGCATACCATGAGCACAGATACTACCACGGCAAACGATATTGCACAGGCTCGTACCGGTCACCTTATCATCTATGCACCGCCCATTGAGATGACGCCATTGAAGGCTCAGTCTCTGCTGCTGAATAACTACGATTCCAGCAACGGCAACCTTGCATGGACAACCCCGGCTTCCAACCCGAATAATGGCCGTAGCCCGAAGGAAATTCCTTTGGATGCTATCAATCCTGATAAACTGGGCCAGGGTGGTAAAGCCTATGGCGCAGCAGGTGATAACAAGGCCATTTATACCACAAAGATTACCTATTACGGTAATAAAGACAGTGCTCCCACCATTAAGTGGTTGTACAGTGATGTGGCAGGCGGCGGCAGCCTCTCTCAGTTCAAGGATGTCGGTGACGCCGTCACATTGAAGTACAGCGATGTTGGCAAGAAGATTGGCAACATCAGCAAGCTGAACAGCCGAGTGGCTGAACTTGAAAAGAGTTTTATGTCCAGCGGCAAAGCGTTCAATAAGTTCAGCGGCTACATTAAGCTGGAAGCAATGTACCCGACTGAATCCAAGGACCTGAACAACAGTTCTTATGCGGAATGGAACGCTATCGTGTCTTTGTACATTGATAACGCTACCAACCCGATGGATTACGGTAATACGCACTTCTATTTCCGTTGCCAGGCTGAAGCTCAGTACATGCAGAACTGGGATAGCGCCGATATGAAGCCCTATACCACTGCTGCAACTGACGCCTACAACTTTAATCGTGACGTGAACTCCAGCAATCCGGAAGACCATCTGTATAAGGATATCAGCCAGTCCTCTTACGGCGCTGAACTGGTTCTGGATTACAACATTTCCATTAAGGCCAATGTTCCGAACAAAGCTACGAAGAAGCGTAATACTATTACGACTGCAAATGGCAGCGCAAAGGACATTTCGACCCTGCGGAATGAAATTTCCGAAATCAACACAGCTCTGAATAACGGCGGTGCGGTTTACAACTACAAAGACCTGGCGATTATCGCTCCGAATGGTCTGCGTTACATGGAAACCTACTTCATCGCGGGGAATGGCGTAAATAACCGCTCCGGTATCGATTCCCGCGACACTGTGGTTATCGATAACAAGATTCGCAACTCTGACGGTAAGTGCTTTACGGACCTCTTCGAAAAGGTTACGGATGATGAATTCGTCAACAAGCGTCAAGGCTTCGCTTACCGTTCTAAGAGCGGCAACACGATTCCGAAGGAAACTTGGGAATGGTTCTGGCGCAATGCTATCTACTACATCTGCTATGATGCTCCGACCACAAAGGCCAACATGGACCAGGTGTATTTCTACATTGATGAACAGAACAGCGGTGCATCCTCTTCTCAGGTCTACTCCGAACCCAACAGCACTTCGAAACCCTATTCTATGTACACTGCTCCGTATACCGGTGAGTATATCATCACTCTGAACGGTGCAGGCGGTGGCGCTGATAACCAGTTTGGTCTGTCTCCCGAACGCACTTCGCTTGGCGGCAAGACCACGATTCGCGTCAAGGCGGAAAAGGGCGCGACGCTCTATTTCGTCAACGGCGGTGCTGGTTCTCATGACCCGACACACTACGTCAACGGTGCATCGAGCCCCGATGCTAACGCAAAAGTTGTGGTCCAGGGCGGCTACAACGGCGGTGGTAACGGCGGTATCATGATGCAGGAGCGCTACGCTCACTGGAGCTTGAAGGGCGCTTCTGGCGGCGGTGCTACTACCGTGGCTGTCGGCATCATCGGCACAGGTCGTTTAGCTGAGTACGGCGATGAAAACACGGCTAAGAAGTATGTTCTGGCTGTTGCAGGCGGTGGTGGTGCTAACCAGCACGGCGCTTGCGATGCTACTGGCGGTTCCGATAACAACGGCGTCCTGCATGTCTGGGGCGGCTTGCTCGGCGGCGGCGGCCCGTTCGGTCAGGGTATGTCTGGCGGCGACTTCTCTATGTTCCTCGGCGGTATTACCGATGGTTCTTCTGAGGTCGGTGTTGAAGGCCCTGGCGGTGGCGGCGGCGGCTGGTATGGCGGCTACGCCAACGAATCCTCTAAGCTTGCCAATGCAGATGGCTGGGGCAGCTGTAAGCGCGACGGCAATGGCGGTTTGAGCTGGGCTGCAGGCGTTGGTACTACTCTAACTGATGCAGGTGGACACAAGGTTCAGGTCTTGGAAGTCAACATCAGCAATGATGGCGGCGGTTCCGGTTCTGAACAGGCTGGTAATTCCAGCATTGAGCTGGTCAAATCCTCTGTTTCTCGTTTCTCTCGTAACGGCAAGAATGCTTTCGATACCGCATACGAAGATACCGACCCCGATTCCGGTATTGAGGAACAGCATGTAACCATTACTATCACTGCAGCCAATAAGCTGTATGATGGCAACCCCGATGAAGCTTCCATCAGCGTTTCCGGCAACCTGTCTTCTACCGATATGGACAATATCGTGAAGAACACCACTATCGTCTATGCTAACCGTAAAGGTACATTGACGAAGGCTCCAAGCGATGCGTCTACGGACAAGAACCAGTATCCGCGCTCCGATTGCGGTTCCTATACCGCAACAGCAAAATGTACGGTGTCGGGTTACATCATCACATATCGCTACGAGAACACGAACCCCGGTCATACTTATGACGGCAGCAGTCCGAGCGGTATTGGTGATACCGTCAAGTTCGATATCTATCCTCGCGGATTGACGATTATCGGTACTGGCGATAAACCCTACGACCGCACCAGCAAGGCAACTCTGGAAAATGTTCATATTGCTTCTGGCGGCTTGATTGCGAAGGACGAGAACACTGTGAAGCTGAGCACCACTACGGTGACTGGTAACTACACGGTTGATGGCAAGAATGTCAGCGATGCTGGCGGTCCCTATGTCGTCATCCGAACCAGTGAACTCTCTCTCGTTGGCAACAGCGCAGGCAACTACTACATTGAGAAGGAAGACTTGTCTGGCTCTATCACTCCTCTGGATTTGTACGTTCACAGTATTTATCTGGAAGACCCGACCTATCCTCGCAACGTCAAACACTATGACGGCACGACCAAAGCCACCATTAAGGATATCCTGATTGATGGCGTGCTTGAAGGTGATGACGTTAAGATTAAGGAAGAAACCCTTCCCGGCAACTATAAGACCAAGGATGCTGGCCAGAAGCTGAATGCAGATGGCACGGTAAGCTCCAACTGGCCTTATGAGTTGGACGAGAATCCGATTACGGCAGATGCTCATCCGACACTGACTGGTAAGGATGCCAAGAACTACCGTATCACAAAGGAGAAGTATTCCGGCGCTATCGCACGCGCCAACCTGACCGCACAGGTTGCAAGCTGGCGTGGGTTGTATGGCGATGGTGTAGGGGAGAAGCCCTGGCACGATAAGAAGGCTTACGGTTACGGCACTGCGGCTTCTGCAGGCTGCTGGCTGGAAATCGATGGTCTGGTGCAGGGTGATACCTTGACTTTGGACCAGAGCTACAAGAAGTCTTATTTCAAGACTCTGGTAAATGGTCACGAAGACCTGGTTCCTGACGAATCGACTCCTGTTGGCACTTATCCGTTAACTTATGTTGGTTTGACTGAAGCTAATTACCCCGTCCTGAAGAACTATATTGTCATGGTTCTGAATGGCCGCTTTGTCGTTGACCCGCGTCAGCTGCATGTGACGGTTCTTGACAGCGATAAGATTATCTACAACGAGAACCCGAACTTCCATGTGAACATTCAGATGGAAGATGATGATGCAAATCTGATTGATGTCGTGAGCGACGTTGACGCCACTCCGATTCTGGATGCAAAGCTCAAGGCGAAAGATACAGTCAGCAGCGTCTTGTACGTTGCGGGCGGTAATCCCTCCAACCTGACTCAAGAATTTGTGGATGCCTACGATTATCGTAAGCAGGAAAATGTCAAGGAAAGCAAGACCAATATCCCGTTTGTGACCGATTGCACCATCAGCTCCCTGCCTCTGTACGCAGATGGTACGAGCACCGATGATGATTTTGAGTGGAACTACGAGGATAAGACCTGCGATTTCTGCCATTATAACCACAAGCTTCTGGCTCCGTATCTGGTAACTATCAACACCGACACCAAGAGTGGTCCTGCATTGGATGTTCATACGGTCGTTAACCCGAATGGTGAAACGGTCCGCAACTACGAGCTGATTATCCATGATGGCGGCCTGTATGTGCATCCGGCTCTGCTGAAGGCTACGGTTCCTCTGTACGTCTGTATGTATGGCAACACCACAAGTGGTGAGGTCAAAGAGCCTACCAACTACCGCATCACGAACTACTCTACTGTGGCTATCCAAATCAAGAATATCAAGGCCAATGGTCCTTGGCTGATGCGTGATATGCCTGGCATGGAGTACTACCCTGACGGCGAGTATGGCAACTCGGTATACGACATGACAAAGAACCGTCTGCGCCGTGGCGAGCTGTACATGCGTCTGCGCGATACCGTCCTGACTCAGGGTGATAACGCAATTGACCATAGCGATACGGCTTGGGTCATTCCGAAAGCTACCGGCGATTTCATCAACAACAACATCACTGGCCGCGCAATGCAGGTGCCTATGGCAGTCTACATTGCAACCGGTAATGTGAATGAATCCGGTGTCTGCACTCCGGTCACGAAAGTGACCTACACGATTGCTCCGTACGGTGGCGTGATGCCGAACGATGCGGACTTCGAGAAAGTGCAGTCTCAGCCGTGGCTCAAAGACGCAAAATGACCTTCCCAGTGTGACCTGATGGTCGCTTCTGTACAACAATTGAGGGCAGTCGAGAAATCGGCTGCCCTCTCTTTTTATTTGTGCTTGCTGCTTCGCCCTACCTGCATTTGAGCAAAAAATAAAGGAACGCCTACAATACCGTGGTATTGTCCGATGTCCCTTCGTGACTGGTTTGTATCGTTGTCCGCCAACCGACAGGCCCTTACGTCCTGCATCTTTTTCGAGTTTTATCGTTGCTCGCCAACCGACAGGTCTTTGTACCCTGCATCTCACTCGGATTATAGGTGCCAGTCCACCAGCAGAATGACGTCTGCTTTCCTGCTACCATTATACCTCACTCGCACTCGAAATGTAAACGGCTTTCGGCTCTAACCAAATGACAGCTGCTCCAATTTCGGGAGTGGCTGCTTTTTTGCGCGTAATATCTGAAAGAATCTCCGCTAAAAACCAACCGTTGCGAATTCGTGCGATTCGCGGACAATAAAGCTTGTAAGCATGAATGTACCAATTTGAATAGTATTTACACCTAATAGAAAGGATTGTATGACTGTGAAACGATTGAAACAAATTGTCACAATCGGCTGCGTTGCGGTGGTCGCTGCGCTGCTGATGGCTGGATGCGGTGAGCATCGGCTGGTATCGATTTCGATGCCGGAAACGATAGATTTGAAGCTCGGTGAAAGCACCGTGATTGAGTTGACCGGAACTCTTAAAAATGGCACTGAGGTGACGGGAGACCAGCTCACGCAGCTTCTCGAACATCGAGGAATGACATTTGAGAGCTTTGCGCCGAGCGTTGCATCTTTGGATGACACGCTGCGCTTGACGGCCAACTCGTCCGGCAGAACGGAAATCAATATCTATAGCCGGGATAACAAGCTGAACTGCAGCGCGGAAGTGACTGTCGTATCTCCGCTTGAAGGCTTTGAGATGGATGATATTATCACTACTACTGATAACAATTTAGTGAATCCCGAATACACCACAATTCCCGAAACGGCTGATGTGGGTGAAGTTACGGTAAGTGTGGGGGATGAATCGATTGCCCGAGTGGAGAACAATAAGATTGTTCCTCTGAAAGCCGGAACCACCACGGTCACTATCACGGCAGATAATGGTGTGTCCAAGACTGTGAAACTCAAGGTCAAGCAGGCTCCGAAAGAGCTCTATGCCGACAACCTGGAAGTCGAAATCGGAGAGACTAAGACGATTCATGTCTATACTGATGTTCCTGACCCTGATACGGATAACGATAACAGCCTGTATGAGTTTGAGAACACCGACAATTCGGTTTGTGCCGTCAACGTTAAGGGTGAAGTGACGGGCATTTTGGTCGGCACCAGCAAGGTCAAGGTTACGAACAGCAGCGGCCTTGAGACAACAATGACGGTAAATGTTGTACCGAAAACCGCACACATGACGCTGACTTTTGGCGCATCTGAGGATACCGAAAGCACCAACGAAAACACTGAAAATCAGCCCGCAGAAGCCACTGACAACGCCGATTCCAGCCAGGATAGCGTGGGAGGTAATGAATGATGAGACATATCAAGAAGTTCGCAGCACTGCTCCTTGCAGCTATCTGCACCATGATGGTTCTGACTGGATGTGTGGATAAGGCTTCTCTGTATGATGATACGCAGCAGATTGCGGCCGGAAGGACGGCATACTCTGCGACCGGGTATCAAGGTGGCTATGTGATGGGCGACGGGTCTTTTGATTTCACGGCAAGCGCTGATAAGCTTGTAGGAGCCGTTGAAGCGTTTGATATTGACGTCAAGAATGAGTCCACCCTCGTTGACTGCTATACGACTGCTGATACGACAAGCGGCAAATTCAAGATTCTGCTCGTCCACACTGACAACAAACAGATTGTTGCTGAGTACATCGATGACGCATACAGTGACCTGGTTCTTCCTGTCGGCAACTACAAGGTATATCTTGTGGGCAAAGACGATGCAGCGTTCAATGTTAGTATCAGCCTTTACTGCTTTGGCGAAAATGTAAGCTGGTACGAACCGTCTAAAAAATAAAATGTGACTTTTTCCGTGCCCTGGGACGAAAAATCCTGGGGCAATTTTTAATTTTTCATAAATATTGTTGCGGAAATGTGCGAATCAAAGATAATGAAAACATAGGGCAAAAAAGCACGTTAATCGCTGAAAAAAGTGACTGCCTTTTCTTTTTTTGTCTTGTTTCTGGAAAGCAAATGTGTCTTTTCGAGAGCATCCAAAAAACGGTGTCACAAGAACAAATTACAATGTACCTTTTCAAAAATAACAAGGAGGTTTTTATGAAATCCACCAAAAGCGTCAACAGCAGCGTGAGCAGTGCCATTGCGGGAGAATGGGAAACCCCGGATGAACTGTTCCAGGAACTTGACCGCGTTTATCATTTCACTTTGGATGCCTGTGCCCGCCCCGAAAATGCCAAGTGCCAGAAGTTCTTTACCAAGAAGGAAGATGGTCTTGCACAGGATTGGCGCGGCAATGTCGTGTATTGCTGCCCTCCGAGCGGGACACGAAATCTGCGCCTGTGGGTTGCGAAGGGTGCTGCTGAGGGCAAGAAGAAGAACACGACCGTTGTCATGCTGCTGCCGGTATCGACTGATGCTGCCTGGTTTCAGGAACACATTTATCTCCAGCCTGGCGTTCGGGTTCATTTTCTGCCGGAACGAGTCAAGTTCACCAACCGCCTGCTGCCGTCCTATGCAAAGTATGGTCAGAACGGAACGAAGGACCCTGCCGGTGGTATGCGGCCCTCAATGGTGGTTGTGTTCACCGGCTCGAAGCGCAAGTTCTGCTGTGAATGAATAGGGAAAGGAGATAGAAACCATGAAAAAGAAAATCACGATTGTGGATAAGGACCTGAACCAGCTTGTGGTAGTTGCAGATTGCAGTGGTGCTCTGTATCAGGACCGGGGCACGAAGCTCGGCGAACAGAATCTTCTTTCTGATACTGCCGTCACCTTTAAGGTCTATGATGGGACGACTCAGGTTGCTGTGATGATGGCAGATATCTTTCAGGTTCCGACCAAGCAGGGAACGATGGCAGATATCTGGCCCACTTCCACTTCTCCGCTTCCTGACAAGCAGCTTGCCATCAACTATCTCTGTGCCCGAAATGCTGAACGCCAGATGTTGTGCGACAAAGACCCGAAAGACAGCGTTGCAATGGTCCTGCCTATTACGACACATCTTTATATCGACTCTATCAAAGTCGAGAACGCCTATAAACGGCGCGGGATTGCTACCGGTATGCTGGACTTTGCTGTGAGCCTTGCTTTGCCCGAAACCATCGGCTTGTTCTGCGCCAATGAGGACGCAGAGATGAAAGCAATGCTGAAAGCCCTCAAATTCGCTCAGTCCCCACTCAAGGCACAGAACATGCCCTGGAAAGAAAAGTTTTATTACTACAAGCGCCTCAAGCGCCTGGCACGTTGAAACATCAGGAGGCTTTTATTGATGGAATCTAATAAACCGCTTCGTACACATCCCAAGATGACGAAAGTTTTGCTCGGCCAGATTGATTCACTGGATAAGGCAGGCCGCTCGGTTGAAGACATTGCCGCTGCGCTGAATACTACTCCGGAAGCTGTACAGCGTGGTATCGATAAGTTGATTGACCGGCGACGCTCTGAGATTCGTGCAACGCCTGGTGGTGCATTTACGGTGGCTGCTCAAAAGAAAACGGTCCGCGCCGTATGTGCCGAACGGAGCTGCCCGTGGCGCTGTGACGCGAAGGACTACTGCGTTTGGCCGACTTGCCTGAAGCAGGCTGTCAATCTTGACAAGACCGTTCCGGTATGTGCCAGCGTTGTGAGCAGTGAGACAATGTCCAATAATGCAATGCCTGGTGCTGAGCCCAAAGTTGGGCCCAGTGCTGAAGCTAATACTCAAGCCCCGAATGTTTGAGAAGGAGGATTATGAATTATGTCTGAGAACCGCAGTTTGAACAGCTTGTTTGCTCGGCTGGATGAATCGAAAGCAAACCGCGCAAATGAAGCAAACCGTGAACATGAAAAAGCCGCAGAGGAAGCTGAAAAGGAACGCCAGAAAAAGAAGGTAGAGGAATCCGCTGTCGAGAAGTACCGCGTGTACGATGACGACTACGAGCCGGAGGTTATGATTCCGAAAGGAAACCCCGGCGCTGTGCAGCAGCCTGCTAAACCGAAAAAGGAAAAGAAGGGAACTAAGGAACAGGAGATGGATGAGATTACGGACGGGAATCCGTTTATCAACACTCTGTTCCGCCGCAGCAGCAAAACCCAGGACCAGAATCCGACAGCTGCCACCAAGCCCTCTGCGCAACCTGCTGCACCTGCACAGCCTGCATCGGCACCGCAGCCTACGCCTGCCGACGTTCCTTCCCTGGACAATGAGCAGGAAGATGACACCCTAGTATTCCAGCACATTCTGGACGGTGCAAAGAGCCCTGACGCAAATGCCGCTCAGAGCGTTTCTCAGCCCGAGAACGATGGGATTGAAATTGACCTGAGCGATATCGAAAGCGACGCTGCAGAGCCTGTCAAGGGGGATGACGAGCCGATTGAAACCTCTTTGAGCTTCTCTCAGGACGAGCCTGAAGCCCCTGCTGCTCCGGATTCTTTCTCTTCGGAGATTCCGAACGAACAGTTTGTTATGCCGGATACCATGTCGGATAATGACGGGGCGCAGGGAGAATTGGCTCAGGAAGATGAAGCAGCAGAATGGCCGAGCGGCATGAGCGCTCCTCATTTCAGCGAGGAAGAAAGCTCTTCTAGCGATGTCAAGCCTGTGGGCGATGAGGAAGCCAATGCTTTCCTGTATGCCCGATTTGACAAGAACAATCACTATGGCGCGTTTGGTCTGTGCATTGATACCGGCAAGAATCTGATTCAGAGCTCTTATAGCGGCGATGCAGGCGATGAAGTGGAATATGCACTGCGCGGCGCTATCGAGATGTTCCGGATTCTGGAAGAGCATGATATCCATGCTGTGACCGTCTATACGGAGCCGGAACTTTCCAAGGCAATGAAAGAGAACGCTCGCCGTCTTATTAACGGCAAGTCCGAGATTTGCCGCAAATACATCGAGATGTCCTGGAAGGCTATGACCAATATCGGCATTGAGTTTGATACAAACCGGGATATCCACAGCGAGTATGCACAGCTTGCACTTGCAACGGCTCGTTACCTGGCATATCGTGATGTTGTGTGAAGGAGGAAAAGGAATTATGAATCCGTTGGTCATTGCCGTTGATACCGGTAACAAGAACATCAAGACGCCGCATACTGAGCCTTTCAATTCAGGTCTTATCTGCCATGGTGCAATTCCTCCGGCAGTAAAGTCCGATACGCTTCTCTTTGACGGCAACTATTATACCCTTACTCAGTCTCGTATCCCTTATATGTACAATAAAACGACGGACTGGTCCTATTACGTTCTGACTCTCATTGCGATTGCCAAAGAGATGATGGCGATGGGATATGTACGTCCTGGCCAGAAGCAGGTCAAGCAGGATGTGTGCCTTGCGATGGGCCTTCCTCCGACTCACATTCACGACCTTGCTTCGGAGTACGATAAATATTTTGGTCGTGATGGTCGCCGTGTGGTGTTCACTTACAATAATGTGGATTTTGAAATCCGCATCGTTCGAGTAATGGTCTTCCCGCAGGGTGTGGCTGCGATTGCCCCTTACATGTCCAAAATCATGGCTCGCCCGGAAGCCTATACCTATATCATCGATATCGGCGGTTATACCACCGATGTTGTGAAGTTCAGCCGTGGCGGTCAGGTTGATATGGCTTTCTGTGAGAGTTTCAACAACGGCGTTATCAAGATGTACGATGAGGTTCAACGTGCGGTCCGTAATCACTTCCAGCTTGATGTGGATGACTACACCATCGACAACATTCTTCGTTGTGGGTATAATCCAGGCAAAGAACTCAATGATGTGGTTCACACGACTGCACAGAATTATGCCCACACTCTGATTCGGTCCCTGAAAGAGAAAGGCGTTGACTTGACGCTATCTTATCCCGTGTTCATCGGCGGCGGCTCTATCTTGATGCGTCCCGTCATTGAGAGCGAACTCGGTCGTGATGATTATCTCTTCATCGACGACCCTCGCGCCAACGCGATTGGCTATAAAATGATGGCAGAAAGCAGGTTGGCTGCCGAAAATCGTTGATTGCGGGGTGATATACCTTGGCATCATCGAAACAAGACAAGGGTAATCAGGTGAGACTTCCGGTTTCTTTTGACCTCACAGACCCGAAACAGAAGGCGGCTTACGATATTCTGAAAAACGCAGGATATGGAAAGCGGACACCGACTATCGTAGATGCGCTTTTGAACTCTCTTCAAAGTGTTCCTGAGAGCGTCAGCCTCGAACAACGTCCTTCCTCAACGGAACTCCGAAATGTGATAGAAGAAGCTGTTGAAACTGCATTACGCAAGTATCAGCTTTCTGGTTCTGCAGTTCAGACTCCCGAACCGCAAGTTTTGGTCCAAGACGTTGTGGCAAGGAAACCTTCTAAGGCACATAAATCCGTGCCTTCTCCATTGCCAAGACATCCAAAGCCTCTTGAACGTCCCATGGGCAAGCAGATGCCAGAACCGGATAGACCGGCGGCTTCCGATGGAAATATGGATGTGCTGCTGTCTATGGCAGACGCATTTTATTAAAAAACAAGAACCCCGTACACCAGACTTGAACTGGATTGTACGGGGCTCTTTTTGCTTGTTGGATTATTTGTCTTGCTCTTTTTTTGCTTTTTTTTCGTTTTGAAGATTCTGTGCAAAAGCAGTGAGAATTTGTGCGCAGCGACGCCTTACCATAGCCGTGGAAGGGTCTTCTTTATTGAGATTGGCAATATCCGATGCGGCATTATAGATAATATGGGGACCAAGAGCTTCAATAGCAGCGCCTATCTGCATGTAATCACCAAAACGCTCTGCTCGGTCTCTTTCACTCTGAATGTTGATGAGTTCTGAAATGTCGTAGTGGAAAACATAGCAGAACGCCAACACCAACTCGAGCGGCATCTGCTTTGTGCCTTCCCGAATGTGCTGGATGGTTTTATAAGAGCATGTAGAGCCTAGAAGCGTGTTGTAGAATGTCGTAACATTTAGCCCTGATGCTATTCTCTGAGCTTCCATTACAGACAATATCTGTTTCTGAGTTTCTTTGTTCCACGAATCAAGCGGCATCCGAATTTGATTTGCGTATTGAACAACGTTATCCATGGAAATGTCTATATCTTGATTTGTCAAACTCATGCACCTCCTGACAGTATTTCATGGGAGCATACCCCTATATACAGTATATCACAAAGTTGTATGAAACGCAATTTAATTCAATAGTATCAACAGTTTTGCGACCGCTGTCCATCATATTGCAATGTTTTGAATTTGGCTAGATAGCAAATTATACATATAGTGTGCTCAAAATTTTGGAACACACTATATATTGTGGTCATATATGCAATTTGCTCTTGCAAACCACTATATATTGTGTTATAATGCAAACATGATACAAGATATGGTGTCTCATTCATTGAAAAGTATTCTTGCGCGTTTGTGCGAATTGAATATCATTTGAGATAGTGGTTCACAATTGCTTGCGAACGACTATACTCCAAATTGAGACTGGAATTTCAACCAAAAACAAGAACATCAACTGAATACAAGAATCAATAACAATCACTGTATCAAGGAAGTGCTTTTATGGTATCGAACAAAAGACTTATCGTTGTGTACATTGAACAGGCAAGGATTCCAAACGAAACGACAAGCATCACAAGAAGTGAAGTACCCATCACCGGCGACATCGTGATTCACCATCGTGTTCAGAACGGTGCGAATAACAAGGTCATGGGCGACGGCTTCTTGAAAGAACTGTACGACATTCTTGATGGAACGGTCAGCGAGAACCTAAAATTTGAAGATGGAGCTTCTGTTTTTGTCTATACTTCCTGTGCAAGAAGCATTGAGAATTATGAGAATTTTGAACGAAATATTCGGTTTGGGTCCGATTTACCAGTACATAGTTTCCGAACGTGCCAGAAAATCTTCAATCTTTGCAAAGAAAATCATTATGATTTGCACATGTCTGAAAATACAATGCTTGGTGAAACCATCAAAAGCGACGCGAGAGCTGAACTTTTGAATATTTTGAGGAAAACAGGGGAGAGGGGGAAAATGAATGATGGCACTGGAAAATAATCTGGTTGTGGATTCGGATGCTGAACTGAAAGCTTTCTTGAGTTCCATCCTGTCCTCGGAGGGAATTGTTGTGAACATCAATCGAACTTTTATTGCCTACAACAACGGCACGAACCGCAATAGGGTGTTTGCCCGATGCGCGAACCGGATGGCGCAAAAAGGAACCGACGAAAAATTCGTTGTCATTGCCTTGATGTGCTATCCGGCATTGAACTGGATTCTCAAAGCACGAGATATCGATGCTATGATTGAACAGCTCCATGATATGGATACGGATGGTTCAGTCCGTAACATCTCGGAGATTCAGTCACTGTTGGAAAACAGCACAGGTTACGTAAAGCCTCGTTTACATCTGGAAATGCGTAAACTTTTCTTTGCGAGATGCCAACAGCTGGTGGATGCAGTTGATGATGCGATGAATCGGGCGGTATTCCGGAGTGTTCAGCCTTGCAAGCCAGCCCGCATTTCACTGGCAATGGCAATGCTTCGTGGCTCTATTTTGGACAGCGACCCGGTATCTGCCGTTATGATTCGGAATAACTTTGATGGAATCATCGAAGATATTACGAAAGTCGGCGGCGAAGCCATCAAGGAACTGATTCTCCAGTTGGCTCCCAATGAGGGAGTTGTCCAGGGCGCTGAAGCTGCTTATCTCTATCACAACACAGAGGTACTGCTTCGTGAATATTCCCGTATCACGCATCCGTCAAGCGTTGACGGAAACAGTACCCTGCGCTTGATTGCAACTGCTGGCAATCAGTTGGATGCATCTGACCATAAATCAGATGCACGCTATGCTCAGGCACAGATTCTTTTGCAGTATGCAAAGCTGATTGGCGGCGCAATCGAGCTGCTGAAACAGTTCCCGGACGGTGACTCGAAACTCTACGATGTGCTGATGCTCGTCGTCAATGAGAAGTATGGCCCGAACGGAACCGATGAAGCAACTCTCGCCAAACAAGTAGGAATCAACAGCTCTTACTTTTGCGAAAAGAAACATCGCGCATATACCGCACTCTCTGCTCTTTTGTGGGGATGCGATATTGAGTCTTTGCTATCTTTGCTTAGCAAGGATTAGTTTTCTGTTACCCAAAATCGAGACTGGAGTTTCGACTAATCGAATTTCAGCTTGGTTTGGTAAATAACCCATAAGTATGTATTAACCTCGTGTCCCATCATCAGGGATATGGGGTCGATAAAACACACGTAAAATCGAGACTGTAATTTCGACTAATGGCAGGAGGTTAGCGAAAATGGCAAGCAACAATGGTTATCTTACACACTGCCGCATCTGCGGTACACCGATTTTCAGCCTGGGGAACCGTCAATTTTGCTCTGCGTGCTACGCTCAGAACCGGCGCAATGCAGCACATCGCAGCAATGCGGAAGCCAAAATGAGAAGAGAACAGGCAAAGCGCGAGGAGGAAAAAATGAAAGCATCTAATAAAACTGTTACGAGCGCACAGGAATTGGCTATGAGAGCGAAGCTCTCTGAAATGGGTGGTATCTCTTACGGGGAACTGTCCTTGTGGGAAATGTCTCACGGCCTGGAATTCTCTGCATGGGAACACGAATGGGAAAAGCTCAACGGTGGCACGAATTCTGACGGCACCAAGTTCCCGGACCATCTGCCGGAAGGGTTCCCGAAGCGCCGTGTTCCGCCGGAGCATCCTTGGGTCCATTCGGCTGCCTGCCATGGCTAATCACCGAAAAAAGTATAAACGGTCTGAGGATTACCGATACCGGTATATCTTGAATCATCCCGGAACTTTTGGAAAGTTCTACATGTGCCCGTATTGTGGACGCATTATGACGCGCAATTCGATGCAGGTTGACCATATCATTTCCATCAATCTGGCTAACGAGCATCGGGCGTACCGAATCCTTGTTCCGAACGATGACATCAACAATATCCGAAATCTAACGGCTTCTTGCCCTGAATGCAATAACAGGAAATCTGATTCGGGCGGCGGCTGGATATTCCTTGGCCGATTCGGCAAGTACATCTTTATTTTGATTTGGGCAATTCTTCTTTTGTCTTGCTTAGCTTTTGTCCTATGCTGCATGTCTGGGACTCTTAAACGTGGCTTTTTGATTCCATATGTTGCAGATATTGCAAATGTTTTGCTGCACTGGTTTGCTGACACGATTGCTCAAATGTTTCGCGTTAATACATAACCCCACAACTATTGAAAGGAGATTTTTTCCATGGAACCGAATCCGATTCTGGGCGAGCCTATTGGCGTTGTCCATGTTACCATTAACGGCCAGAAAGTTCCGGCCAATGTCTACGCAGACCGCACCTGCGTTATGCCGGACGGTACGATTCGAAAGGTCAAGCAGGAAGTAGTTGATGCACTGCTCGCAAAGAAACGCGCGGCAGAAGCTCCGGCTCAGGCCCCTGTACAGCAGCCTGCCGCGTCTCAGCCCCATATTACCCGCGTTCAGTCTCAGCCCGTCATTCAGCCTGCAGTTCAGCCCACTGTTCAGGCTCCGCAGACCACAATGCAGTATGGTGTGCCTACTCAGAACGTACAGAATGCACAGTCGGCCGGGTATCAAGCACCTGTAGCGGACACCGTTCAGCAGTCTTCCCAACCAACCACATCTGTTCCCTATATTCCTGACCCCGATAATCTTCCGGACCAGATGACGGCTACTCGCCAGACGATGATTGCTCAGGAGCTGATGCGGCAGGAAACGGCGGCAGAGCCTCCTAAGAAGAGATTTGGGCTTGGCAAGGGTAAGAAAGAGAAGCCTGCAAGCAGCGTTCATCACGCGGCACAGGCCCCGGTTCAGGCTCCTGCGAAACCGGCTCAGCCTACGCAGAAGAAGAAGAACAATAAGGTCATTGCAGCGATTCTGGCAATCGTCATCGTTGGCGGCGTAGCTGGTTATGCTTTTGTTCCATCCATCTATGATGGCATGAATGGGGTTTTGACCGCTGTGACTGGACATCAGGTTGGCGTACCTCCCGTATCTGAAAATTCCAATAGTGATGATGTCGTTACGCCTCAGCCCACTGTTAATCAGCCTGCATCGGGTAATACCGACACTGCAACGAAGGCTCTCGGCGATATCGACATGAGCGGCGATGTCACCATTGAATTCTACGCCAGCGTTAAGACCGCAGATGGTAGAGAATATAATGTTCCTCTGTCTACCGCAAATCTCACCGATGGCACTCTGACTGCACTTCTGGATTCCGGCGGCTATCCGCTGACTCAGAATGCTCAGTGAATCGGTATCAGCTTACACAAATCAACTTCAAAAAGGAGGATAAGCGGGGCTGATGCCGCTTCTTGCCAACAAGTAAAGAATGCAGCAGTAAAAAGCCCAGCCGATTTTGCGTCGGTTGGGCTTTCTCGCTTAAATAGAAAATGAACAGAATGATTAACTCGCAAAAAATCAAATACGCTCTCTGTGCTGCTGGCAGTGCAGCTCTTGGCCTTATCTTTGCTCTGTATACACGAAGGATTGTGCTCATTGCTGCTGGACTTTTCGTGGCCGGGTATTTTGTCGTGGAATATCTGGGAGTTGTACAGAGGGCAAAAGACGGGAAATATGTCACGGTAAAGGCTTTGGCCGTCTCGGCTGACCAGCAGCGTGACATGACCGGCATTAAAGAGACTTGGCGGTTTGTCCCGGTAGATGAAGAGGGGAATCCGCTTCGTGACACAGCTTCCCACGACATCTTCCTCACCGTAAAGCAAAAGGACCGTGACTACCATATTGGTGGAACCTACAACATGCTGTTTTGCCTTGAAGACGATAAGGGAATGAACAACGAAACGCTCGTCAGTATCGAGCAGTGCTTTCCGGCTTCCTCGACCGCAAAAAAAGCACTGGAACCGGTTCAAGAGCAGACCGCAACGCAAGAAGTTGGCGCAAGCGTGAAGAAAGTAAACTTCCAGAACGTTGCCAATAAACCCAGGCTGATTGTGTTGGATAACAGAAACCACAAGAAGGACAGTGATACGGAATGAACTTTCCGATGATTGTTCTTTTATGCTTCGTATGCTGCCTGTTCTCATGCAGGGTAACCAAGGATACAAGAACTCTGACGGAAATCGTGGTTATGGGTAAAACCTATAAAAGACGCAGTAAATTGTTGGAAGCAACGGCACTTGAAATCGTTGTGACGGATACCGGCAACACGGCTCTTAAATTAGAAGTTCCTGGTTGTAAGGATTATGTTGCTTTGCGTCTGAATCGCCACGAGGTAAAGAAATTCAAGGAAGCCTTGATAGCGTGCGGAAACGAGCCCATGGTCGTAACTCTGCTTCAATACAAAGTCAACGGCAAGCACTGCTACATTATTTATCATGAACCCGGCAAGAACGATTCATACCCGGAATTTGACGGTGCGAAAGAAGAAATGCTCAAAACAAATTGCCGCACAGCTCGCAATATTGCTTTCGTGCTCTATGGCTTTTCTCTTATCCTGTATCCATTGACTTGGTGGGTATCGGTAATCACGATAGTATCTGCCTCTTTGCTGATTTATCTGAATATTCCTCTATTAGATGACGAGCTTTGGTTTGATTCCTGCGAATTCATTAAGCGTCCAAAACAGGTAAAAGAGAAGAACTCGGATTCTGATGTTGTCGCATCTCAGGCGTCTATTATCCTTGAAGGAATTTCTGAAAAATATCAGGACAAAGGCAAGTCGGATAGAGACTATGAGCAGCATCAAGAAGCACATGCTGAAACATCTCGAAAAGAACCGCCCAAGAGTCCTGGAACGGTCGAGACAGCCACTCCAATCGACGACAAAGAACCTGTAAATGTCAAGGTAAATATCCACACCGAAATCAATCCGGAGCCTTCCGAAATCCTTGACGTTCTGACAGATGAATCTGAGCCTATCGTTCCTCCCGCCCCTAAAGCAGCATCGACTCCCCAAAATGCAGATACCGCTGAGCCTTTTGATTCTGCGGACATCTTTGAGCCAGAGCCGGAGCCTGAACCGAAGCCCGAAAAAGAGTCGGTCTTTGACTTGCCTGTGGATGATGACGATACGCAGGACCCCTTCGCCGAAAATTCTGATTCCCGCGCTGGTCTGTCATTTGACCCCAGCGGCATTGACATGGATGATGAAAAGGACCCGTTCGCGGACGATGATGCTAACGTATTCAATCCTCCCGATGATGTGGATGAGCATGAAGAGAAACCGGATATGGATATGATGGACTTCGATATCCCTGCTCCTCCTGAACCTGATATCGTTGACGCCCCCACATTAGAACAAGAACCATCTATGCAGGACAACGCCCCTGAAATGCCCGCAAAGAAGACGAACGCGTTCGGCACTCTCAAAGCAGCAGCGACCGAGCCTAAAGTTGAACCTCACGAATCCGCAAAACCCGTTGAGAGCCATCCGACTCAGCCCCGGCCCCAAAAGCCTGATGTTCCTCGGACACCAAAAGCTGAACCAAAAGCTGAACCGGTAGCACCAGCTCAGCGCCCAAAAGCAGACAGGGAAGCGGCTCTCGCAGGCTTTAACATTACTCGCAAGGTCGAACCTTCAAAAGAAGTGAAGAAGCCTAAGAAACCCATCACGGATAAGCGGACGAGCACTTCAAAATTAAGTCCCAAGGAGGATTCGGCAAAGACACCTAAACAGAAGCAGCCATCCAAAGAGGCTCCTGCAAAATCGCAAAAGAAGCCGACAAATGAAAAGCAGCAGAATTCTGACGAACCCAAAAAGGCCCAGCCGTTTGACCAGAGCTTCCGAAAGCGTGGCAGAGGCTCTTCCAAAAAGGCCCAGCAGAGCAATGGTCAAATCAGCTTTGAGGAACTTCATTGAGTGTCAAATTTGCCTGAATGCTTCGAAACTTGCGGAAATGTGCGAATCGCGAATAATGGAAAATGTTGAGCCGGTCTCCCATTTTCCAGCTCAATCGTATTATCCGTAAAATGGTTGCAAGTCAGAGGCAAGCAAAATAATGAAGACTCTCAAACAAATTGTTGCGCTGCTGCTTAGTATTGCTGCTTTGCTCGCATCTATCTTTTCTCTGATGGATGTCAAACGAAATGCTGAGCGAAATAAGCAGGCAGCAGATTTCGCAACACAGGCAATTCTTTCGGCTCAGTCATCTGTGCTGCTGGAGCCGACACTTGATGTGGATGCCAGCCGCCTTGAACTTCTTTCTACTGAGGTTAGGAACACGGAATTAACACCCGTCAGTCAGACTCTTGATGTTCAGGCTTCTATTCAGAAAATCGATAACAAGCTGAAGAACATCCAGGAAGAAAAGAATTCCGAAAAAGAAAAGGAAGAAGAAGCGAAGGCCGAGCAGCAGGCAGAAGCGACACCGGCAGGTCCGAACTATAACGACGATAACGATTACCCGAACTTCTGCGGCCGATTGCATATCCCTGCGGCCGGGGTAGACGTTGCGCTTTATAACAACACGGACCAGGAAACCTGCAACCGTGAAGACAGCGCATGTGTTTTCCCAAAAGTACCGCAGGATGGCGGCAGCAATATCGTCGCGGATAACGAAATACCTGGCCTGACATCCGTGACAATCGGCTCGACCGCATATGTCATCACTCCGTCTGGCGAACAAATCAACTACGTCTGTGTGGATGCCTGTGACGGCCACAACGATGTGACTGGTTTTGATGCTTTGCAGAAAAATGACGGAACGGTTGTTTGGGGTTCTGCGGACCTTATCGTATATACCTGCCTGAGCGATGCCTACAATGTTCGCATTGTCTGCTTCAACCGGGCTTGAGGAGGAAAAGCAGTCAATAACCCACGACTAAAGTCGCGGGCTTGCTCCGGTAAGTCTACGCTTTAGAAGTGTCCGCAAGGATATGTTGACTACCCTTTGCGCATTAAGTTGCGCCCCGTTATAAGCGAATAGACAGTTACCGTACGGTGTAAATCCTAGCCGTGCGCTCTAAGGCAACACATCACGTAAAGCTGAGGCAAAGCCGACAGGTGTGGCTGCATCAAGCCGTTTATAACCTTGGGGAAGGATTTTAACCCTCTTCGGAGGAGTGAGCAGCTTCTTTTTAGCTGCAATTTTATCGAAAGGAGCATGGCATCATGCAATATGTGTATGTACTTAACAAGCACGGCGAACCCTTGATGCCGTGCTCACCTGGAAAAGCTCGTCTGCTGTTAAAACAGCAAAAAGCATGCGTTGTAAAACGCACACCGTTTACAATCAAGCTCCTGTTCGGAAGTGCGGGATACAAACAACCCATCACTTTGGGTGTTGATGCTGGCAGTAAACATGTCGGTTTATCTGCATCTACGGAAAAGCGAGAACTTTACAGCGAGGAGTTTACTCCTCGCAGCGATGTAGTAGAATTGCTTTCTACGCGCAGGCAGAACCGCCGTTCGAGACGCAACCGTAAGACCCGCTATCGCGTACCAAGATTTGATAACCGCGTCCACAGCAAGCATAAAGGCTGGCTGGCACCTTCGGTTGAGGTAAAAATTCAAGAGCATATTACCGTCATCAAGCATATCTGCAAAATTTTGCCTATCTCTCTTGTAAGAGTAGAAAAAGCAGAGTTTGACACGCAGCGCTTGAAGGCAATGCTTGCTGGAAAGCCTCTTCCTGTAGGAACAGACTATCAGCTTGGCGAGATGTACGACGAATACAATGTCCGTCAGTATGTCTTGAAGCGTGACCATTACACTTGTCAATGCTGTGGTACTCATAATACTGCCAAAAAAGTAGTCAAGCTACATGTACATCATCTCGAAAGCCGTAAGACTGGCGGCAACGCTCCAAGCAACCTTGTTACTTTGTGTACCACATGTCACAAGAACCTTCACAAAGGAAGAGTGACCCTTGACGGCAAGGAACGCGGCAAGCCTCTTCGTGATGCTGCTTTCATGGGAATCATGCGCAAAACCTTAATGGTACGTTTGAAAGAAGAGCTGCCTATCCCTGTTCAGGGAACTTATGGCTATATCACTAAAATGCGCCGTGAGCAAAATGACATCAAGAAGAGTCATACAAACGATGCTCGTTGCATTAGCAAGCATCCACTGGCTGAGCCTTGCAGCGTTTGCTACCGTACAAAGGCTATCAGACACCATAATCGGCAAACTCATAAAGCAAATTTCTCTAAAAAGGGTATCCGTAAACGGAGCCAAATGCCTTATCTCGTTGAAGGGTTCCGTCTTTGGGATAAGGTTCTCTACAAAGGGCAAGAATGCTTCGTTTCCGGACGTCGCTCTTCGGGGAGCTTTGCGCTTAAAAAGCTGGATGGTACGAGCATCTCTAAAGGCGTGACATTCAAAAAGCTGCGACTTTTAGAGCCCGCAACAAATTATTTAATTGAAAGGATGTGAACGGGCAATTCCTCCCACGACTGAAGTCGCGGGTCTCCTTGCCCTAATTTATGAGCAACGAAAAGAACAGCCAGAACAAGTCTGGCGAATTGAAGAAACCGCCCTATGTGACTCGGACGAATCAGCCCTGGACCACGGTTTTTGCGGAGGACCTGAACAAGAAGAAAGAAGAGGATACTCCCGCTGAAACCAAACTCGACCTTTCTCAGTTCGTGAAAGTTGAAAAGGTCCAGGACGATAAGTTCACTACCATTCCCGCTCCCGTGTCGGAAGCCGAGAAGGACAAGGCAGACACCGTGAATAAAGGGAACGTTCAGAACGTAACGCCTATCCCCACACCGGAACATAAATTCCGTCCGAAAGGCTCTTCTCAGCAGAGCAAGCCTTCCGATGAGTTTGAAACGAAACCCGTTATGGAAGCGGCTCCTGCCGCCACTGAGGAAAAGCCTGTCGCTAAACCCGAAAGCAATCAGCAGGATGATGACAGCGACTCTTTTGTCTCTCCTTCGTTTGGTGGATTCAAGAATCCGTATGCAGATGAAGAACTGGAAGAGAAACCGGAGAAAAAACCTGAAGCGAAAGATACCGAGAAAAAAACTGTTAAGCCTAAAGTGGCTGTTAAGTCCCACAAAGGCGGCAATGTCATTCTGGGTGTCAGCTGTGTAGTTCTTGCCGCATCCGTGGTCGTTATGGGCATGACGATTGCTGAAAGCCGTAAGAGTGATTCTATCGTTTATCCGTCTACTGGAAGTACTCTGAACATCTCGGCTGATGTTGCGACGACCGACACTAATTTTGAAAATCAGGAAGCTTTGACTCCTGTAGTATCTATGGCTTCGGATGGAAACACCTGGACGCTGAGTTCCTCGACCTTCCTGATTACTGATGGCGAATCCAAGGTAGCGGTCGCTGTAGACAGTGCAGACAGCATCAAGTACGATGGCGCGGCCTTGCAGTATGAGCGCAATGGAGTAACCTATCTTGTCCGTATGGTGAGCGACAGCTCTTATCTGGGCAATAGTACAATGACCGAACACGAAGACGGTGCCACTCATATGATTACCGGCATTGAAGGTATCGGGAACGGTAAAGTACTTGTTGTGATTGCTACATACGGTGCTACCGGCGATGAGAGCATCAACGATGCATCAAATGAAGAAGTAACCGCTTTGCTGAGCAGTGCCGCACCTGCCAATGATGGTGCTTCCTTGCTGCTTGATAATGTGCCTGCCGATTTTGATGGACGCACTTTGAGTCTGACGAATGAGCGCGTTCTGGTCAAAGATGGCGATTCTGAGGTCGTGTTTGCACCTGCATCCTACAACGCTGATGATATTCAGTTCACGGATACCAAGCAGACACTTTCTGGTTTTACAGTTGCTCGCTCTGATTATGCTGACTCTGACAGCAGCAAGACCTATCTCGTGGAAGGCACTGACCGCAATTTCCTGGCCGTCACGAACAATGAAGATTTGCTGAATAGCATCCTGCAAATTCAATAAATAATAACATTCTAAACAATAGGAGATAACACATGAAAAACCGTAAAACTTCCTTTATCCTTGCAACTGCTCTGGCCGCATCCATCATCATGTCTGGCTGTGCATCGACTGCTGTGTCCGGCAGTGACAGTTCTTCTACTGCCACTGAAGAATCTGCAACCGTCGAGACTGCGCTGGACATTGATTACAGTGCGGGTCTAAAAAAGGACGGTCACTATGCTGGTGTCAAGGCCAAGAATATTGTTACTCTTCCGGATGACTATGACCATATGACCTTTAAGACTGAAGACCTGCACATGGAAGACGGCGCTCTGGATTCTGCTTTGCAGCAGATTAAGCAGACTTACGGTGAACATACCACCGTGGACCGTGCAGCGCAGGAAGGCGATTGCGTAACTGTGGATTATACCGGCTCCTACAATGGTGATGAATTCCCGAATGGTTCTGCAAAGGACGCTGAAATCGTGCTGGGCCAGGGGTCTTACGTGGATGGTTTTGAAAGCCAGATTGAAGGGCATTTTGCCGGTGAGAAGTTCGATATCACTGTGACTTTCCCCGACAGTTACCCCGACACCACGGATTCCGAGGGCAACACTCTGAGCCTGGCTGGTCAGGATGTTCAATTCCGCATCGAACTCAAGGATGTCTCTGAGCTGACCTTGACGGATGACTCTATCGTGAACTGCTTCGGCGATAACAAGTATTACACCGAGGACGGCACTCTGGTCAATTCCGTGGATACTTTCAAACAGTATTACAATGAGCTTTTGACCAAAGATGCTCTGGGCCTTGCCATCTATAACTATATGATGGATAACTCCGTTGTTTCCGAAATTCCTCAGAACCTCATTGATGACCAGCGTGATACTTACCGCAAGGAAATCGAAGCAAGTGCCGAGAACATGGGTAAGACCATGGACGAGTACCTGGAAACCACCGATTACGATACTGAGGATGCCTTGCTCGACAGCTACAATGACCGCATTGAAGAAAGCGTAAAGGCGTATCTGATTTTTCAGGCTGTGGCTGAAGCAGAGAAAATCAAGGTCACCGATGCCGACGTGAGCGATTATTTTGGTGATGATTCCTTGAGTGTTCAGCAGGCTCAGAAATACTATGGCGAAGAATATGTGAACCAGACGGTTCTGTACAACAAAGTAGGTGACTGGCTCACTTCTCACGCAACGATTGCTTGATTTTGCTTCAAAAATGCTTGACGATATATGCGAACTCAATACAATGAATATTGTACGATAGATACCATCTACTAGGCGCTATTTGTGCTCGTACAATTCACAATCTTGTCGTAAGGCAGACTTCTCATTTGTTTGGGAAGCCTGCCTTTTTTATTTATTAACTGTCTTTTTGAAAGGAGACAATTATCATGACTAACGTTAATGTTTTTACTATCATTGGCCGTCTTACTGCTGACGCAGAAGAATTCACTATTGGCAACAACACATACGTTGGATTCCGTGTCGCAGTAGACCGTGGGCAGAATAAGGAAAGCTCTTTTTTACCTGTTCGTGCTCCTAAAAGGTTTATCAGTGACAATCTGCGCGCTAAACTTATCAAAGGCGCTCCTGTTCTGGTCACTGGCCGCTTCGAATCTGGTTCCTATGACAAGGATGGGCAGAAAAAATATTACTCTTATCTGAGTGCGGCAACGATTCAGCATGATGTCAATGGCAACTTTTCTGATGGCATGCTGATGGGTAACCTGGCCGCAGATGCTACGACCCGTTCTACTCAGAACGGATATAACATTGCAAACTTTACGGTTGTCAGCAACCGCTCTTACCAGAAGGATGGGCAGTGGGTTGATGTTCCTTCCTTTGTGGCTGTCGCTGCCTCCGGTAAGCTTGCAGAATTTATTGCAAGTCATTTCCATAAAGGTGACCCTATCATGGTTGCCGGTACTTTGTCCAGCTATTCTTACAAGAATAAGGACGGTGAAAATCGTACGTCCTACACCGTATGGGCTGACAAAGCAGCTTTTGCAAGTCGTGGCAAAGACACTGCTCAGAACAGCACTTCTGCTCCTGCAGCAACTCCTGCTTCGGCTCCTGCTCCTTCTGCACCGACTTACGGTGAGTATGGGGCTGATGAATTTGATGCCGTTGAGGAAGAGGACGATTTGCCCTTCTAATCTATTCTAAGCCCCGTGAGCTGTGCTAACAGGCTATACGGGCGATTACACACTAATTTAAGTCGAGACTGGCATTCTTGCTGGTCTCGACTATTTTAATTTAATCGGAGGTAAAAAACTATGAATATGCAAAATATGTGGTGGACCGGCAAGACCAATGACTTGCTCGACCCTGCGCTGCCCGACTTCTTTCATGATGTCCAGCTAGGCATCGGAACGAGGTTTATTGATGACCCTACCGCTGCCAGTGTAAAGCAGGCCAGGGTATACCAGACCAATGGGCACTGTGTGCCCGGCAAAATAACAGCAGATTTCGCGAAGGCATTGTGCCGCGCTGAGATGATTGAGAATGGGCGCAAGGTAGGCGCGTATTCCTGTAATAAAGATGGTCGAACAATGGCTGAGTGGGTAGACAACAATATCTACAAGGAATGTGAAATTGACCATTTGGGAAATACGCTTTGCCTGGCTTACGATAGAGGCACTGGGCAGATGTATGCTTCTAATGGCTTGAATGGAAATCCTTTAGACGCATCTAAGACTGGCCTTGCACCTTTCTTTCTGCTTCTGTGGGGCGATTTTCAAAATCGTGTTGACGGTTTTGAGGACATCTTTCAGAAGTATGTTGCAGAAACCGACACTACCCAAAAAGTCAAGTACGCTTGTGCTTTGGCTGGTACTGCGTGTGACGCAATGTTAGAGCAAGACACGGACCTCAAGGCAAAATATCCTAACAACGGTAATTTGAAGAGTGTTACTCAGAGCCTTGCCAAGAGCAAGAAATTTTCCCCCGATTTGGTTTGGGGCACTTTTCAGTTTTTGAGTGACCAAAAAGGCTCCGGAACCAGCAAGTTCAAGTTTAAGTCCGTGAAGGACTTCGTTGGCTATTTTGCGGACAACAACCGTATTCTCTCTGATGAAGAGAAGAGCCTGATTCCTCAGCTGGATGACGGATACATTCTCCCTGAAGAGGTAAAAACGACTTGCTATTTGATTGCTAACACTCGTGACACCAAGCGCCCCATGACTAATATCATGCTGCGTGGCGACCCGTCTGTCGGCAAGACTGCTGGTGCTCGTGCGATTGCAGCCGGTCTTGGCCTGCCTTACACTTTCATTACCTGCAATGCCGGTACTGAAATGTACAACTTGATAGGCGATATGATGCCTGTCAATGCTTCTGATTCTGACGATAGCATCAATGAGGAGCTATTCAAAGACCTGCCGACCGCGACTGATATCAGTATGGACCCCGTGACCGCGTATGAAGCTATCACTGGTGTTGCCAAAGCAGACGCTACCGAAACAGAGTGCATGACCGAGCTGTTCCGCAAGCAGATGAAGCTTTGTTCCGAGGCTTGCGGCCAGGGCTTCCGTTATGTTGAGAGTCCTTTGGTTCGCGCCATCCGCAATGGTTGGGTATGTGAGCTGCAGGAGCCTTCTCTGATTACGCGTCCGTCCGTCATGCCCGGTTTGAATGGCCTGCTGGATGAAACTGGCTGCGTTGTATTGCCGACAGGTGAGATGCTGCATCGGCATCCTGACTGCATCATCATCTCCACGTTGAATGTTGACCTGGAAGGCTGCCGTCCGCTGAACCAGTCGTTCATCGACCGCCACCATCTCATCGTTGACATGAAATGCCCGGATGATGCGGTTATCATCAAACGTATCAAGGGTATGACCGGCTGTGGAAATGATGTCCCGCTGCAGACGATGGTAGATTGCGTTCACCAAATTGCCAAGAAGTGCCAAACTTGTGGCGCTACAGATGGCAATGTAAACTCGATGCGCTCTCTCGCAAACTGGGTTCAGGTAGGTATGCTGATTGGCGATTATGCTAAAGCTGCCGAATGGACCGTTGTGAGCGGTGCAACATCTGACCCGCAAACTCGTGAAGAGCTCGTGGGAGTTGTTGCAAACTACAGCTTCGCCTAAATAACAATAAAGCCCCGACCTTTCTGGTTGGGGCTTTTTGTTTTGCGCTTTTATGGTTTAGCTTTGAAAATCAACGAAAAGGGGACTGTATTTTGTTTGATTTCTAGTTTCGCTAAATCTCCGTTTAGCGAAATATAGGGAAGACTTTTAGCTTTTGGAATCTTTACAGGCATCCTGCGATGCAACTTGCCGCAAGCCATACAATTCATCCAGAACTCGCATACCTGTTGGTGTAAATTCATTTCTTACAAAAAAGCAAACAGCGAATGCTCATTCCAAGCGTTTTCTTGGTTGTGCATCCGCTGCATGTTTAGAAATCCTTGTGAATCTGCTTTTTCAGAAGTTCAGTATTTAGGAGCAGCCCATGGATTGCGTAACGATACGATAGAATCTTTTCGCTGTCATAGGTTCCGAATACATCCTGTGCATAAACAACTCTATTCAGCTGGCTTACTTCATCCTCGGTCAAGTACAACGAGACCTGTTTGTTTTTCGTTAACTTTGTTCCTCGTCTACCTTCGTTGGTCGGCATGAAGGATATGATTTCATCAATCTCTGGTAAGAGATAGTACGATTCATCCAGACCCCCGGTAGCTACCAGCTCGTCGTATTCAGCAGAACCTTTAGAGATGATGTACTTCTCCCCTACTCTGCTGACCTTTTGAAGTTCACTTCTAACCAATCGGTTTGTCAGTGTTCCCAAGCGACTTCCTTCGTACCACGCCCGAACTTCGAGTATTTCCGCAAAGTCTGAACGGAACCGCACTGAAATCGTACTTTTTTCACTATTCATTTAGGTTTCCCTTAATCAATCCACGGCTTTGATTTTTTCTTTCAGCTTTGTAGCCATCTCAATCACTTCTTCGAGTGCTGCAATGTCGGAATCTCTCGATTCCTGTGAAACATGGCGCAATGCTTTTTCATAGCTCTTGTTTGAATAGACTCGCTGCAACTTCTTGATGATTGTCGGAGTGGTTTTTAATACGGCACTTACACTGATATCTGCCGCTTCCCTCTCCTTCTTGGCAACGTCCTTGGTAGCATCCTTTTGGGCATCATACTCAAAATCTGCTACTTCTTCCGGGGTGTTGCACTCTTTGATAATCCCAAACTCTTCGGCTTTCTTTTTGAGCTCCTGTAATTCACTGTCAAAATACTCGATGGATTTCTTATAGGTTTCTTCGTGCTCTGCTCTGGTACGCTGCTGCAAGGCACTGAACAGGTATTCCCGGAACGTATCGTGAAGCGTATCGCGCATCACTTCGATGTGGTTCTTCCCTGCTTCTTCCCCGGTATCGCCGTGACAATCCACTGCATTGAGCTCTTGATACTTTTGACCAATCTCTTCCTGCTTCTCATCATCGAATCGCAGATAGCTTTCACACTCGCTTCGGCTCAGGAATTTTGCGTCGAGAAGCTCTTTCAGGCTCCCCTTCAGTTTATCTTCGAGCCGTGCATCTCTGTCGATGGTTTTCGGGTTTACAGAACTCACGCTCTTGATTGCTTTCAGAGCGTCTACCCTATTCATATTATAGGGTTCTTTCTGGAGACATTCGATAAAATCTGATACAGCCTTTCTGCGAACTGCCTCATCATTTAGGCCACCACGCACCTGCAGGTTTGCGCTGTAAAGCAATACCTTCTTTTCGTTATCGGAAAGCTCTGTCGTAATGACATTGCAGTTCCGAACAATCTGCCAGGACGTATCCCCTTCTGCGACAAGCAGCTTTAGGGCTCGATATCTTCTTTCACCAGAAAGAAGGACATAGACCTCTCTCCCCTCTTCTGTGGACGGGAACATGACCAGGTTATGCAACAGGCCGTTGCGCTTGATATCATCCGCAAGAATCCGAATATCTTCATCGTCATCTATTTCACGGAATATTTCATTATCAGGGTTTGTTCGGATATTAAAGAGGGATATGTCGCGGCTCTCGTATTCTATCTTGTGCTTTGCATTGAGTAAGTCGTTATAAAATGCACCGGCGTTATTGTTATTTACTTTCTTCAAAGCTTCAATATTAGGCAACTTGGGTGTGGTTACAGGCCCCTTCTTCTTTGTCAATGCCATTTTACTTCACCTCCAGCTTTGCCAAACGCTTCATCAATTCTTTATAAACCTGCTGATATGCAATCGAAACAGGCTGCTTTGCTGCATAGAAACACACTGGCTGATAATTAGTAACAGACATACCGACACTGATGCTGTTCGGGATTTCATGCTCAAACAGAGCAGGACCCAAAACATCCTGACACTGTGTACGAATCAGCCTTGCAGCTTTCGCCTTTTTATTCACCGCTGTCAAGAGAACACCCACACCTTTGATTCGGCTCCCCGGTGCATTGCATAGCTCATTGCACAGTGCAAACGTTCTGAACGCAGACCCACGGGAGTTTGCATCACACATCATGGGAATCAGGATATAATCGGCTGCACTAATTGCATTGGTAAGCAACAATGAGTCACGGGTCGGCTGCGTATCGATAATTATGTAGTCATAATCGTCCAACACCTGCTCCAAGAAATAAAACAGGAAGTCCGACATCTTATCAATGCGTTTCATGGCTCCACTTTTGACCAGGATATTCGCATCATCAAACAAGTCAGCTAATCTCTGATTGATTTTCGGCGTTTGAGCACTTCCGGGAATCATATCCACATTATCACCATACTCGGTCGGGACAATGAAATCGCGGGTTTTCGTATACCGGAAGCCACTGAACATATCATAGAGTGCGTGCCCTTCATACAGACCCTCTGTGATTTCACCTTTCCCATCACTGAGGGCACTGGTCAAATTGCCTTGGGGGTCTGTGTCAATGCACAGCACTTTCTTCCCATCTTCCCCCATCAGATATGCTAGGTTCGAAGCGGTAACGGTCTTCCCTGTTCCGCCCTTTTCAATCGCGACTGTGATGACTTTCGCTGGCATGTTACGCACCTCATTACTCAAGAGTTGAGTTACTCGAGTACCTGTTATTGTAATTTTAGTCTTAACGTGGTGTTTGACCTGACAGCGTGATTTTTGTCTTGCAAGGCCCAATTACGAACTCTGCTTGCATATACAAATCGCACAAAATGTCAACACCCACAATCTCAATGATTCAATTATAACATGCTTTAGCTAAATGTCAACGCGAACTTTGGAGACTGCTTCTTTTTGATATTCTATACAAGCCGTCAAGAACTCACATTCCTGTTGGTATAAATCCAATCTTAATTGTTAGAGCCTTGTTACCGCTGCTTTTGGCAGTGGACAGAGTACTATTCATCCCCTGTCTGGAACGCACGTTCCTGTTGGTGTACGACCTGGGTTGGCATCTCATGACATTGCTAATGAAAGTTTCTCTCTGCTCCAGAACTTAAATCCCTGTTGGTGTAAATTCATTTCTGATGTTCGGCAAATAAAAAAGGCCCACCAAATGGTGGGCCCTATTTCATTCGTTTGTGTCCTCATCGAACACTGTAGTAAAATCAATCAGCTTGTTCAGGCCATTCTCATGAGCATTGATTGCCCGTTCACCCAACGCGATTGTGGTTGCCGAGCTTTCAATCAAATCATTGAAGATGACTTTGCGGTAATAGTTGGCGGTCTTTGTTCCACCGTCTGCTTCCAGCAAGGATTTGTACCTGGTGGCAATGCCGAACGTCCAAGTCTTCAACCCGTTGTTATCCTTGATAATACGGTTCAGAGCGTCAAAAGCTTCTTTGTTATGCTCAGGATTCCGAGTGCTGGTAAGGATTTTACCGACAATGGTAAACACATCAGTAAAGATGTTGCGCTCTTCCGGCGTCAGCTTTTCTTCGTAATCCTGGTATTGAGCTTTGGCTTTCACTTCGTTTCGTGCCATGTGGTAGCTCATACTCATGACAGTTTCAGATAGAGGAAGATTATATTGTTCAAGAGCTTCAAGACTAACTACGCGGCGGGACTTGCGCTTTCGGCCAAGTTCGGTTTCAAGATTCTGCCGCTCTTCATGGAAGGCACGGACCTTTTTCATTTCTTCCTTTGTCTTGTACTTAATGAAAATATAAAGAAACTCGTACTTTCTCACACCTTTGCGCCGAACCGGTTCATAATCAAACCAGAGGTCCGTCATCTCGTTAATTTCGGCTTTGACAGGTGCAAGGATGTTCTTCTCAAAATCAGAAAAGACCTTGTATTTTTCGGAAACAGTTTTTTCTCTGCTGAATTTAGGCTCAGAGCTGCTTTCCGTCTTTCTGCTCTTTTTGCTGCGAAGTATCTCATCTTTGGACGGCATAGAAAGCATTCCTTTGAATTCTTCCATGTCAAAGACTTTGTATTTGTAACCCTTCAGCTCATTTTGTTTGTCTGGGAATTTACGAAGCACAGCTTCCGTGACTGGTTCGAATATCACGCCGTTCGTGTAGTTGTATTCTCTGGTTCCGTTATCATAGGACAACACAATCTCATAGATGCGCATCGAATAGGTGCTTTGCATCGTGAGCAAATACTCAATACTATAAGAAGTATAATTGCTTGTCAGCTGTGCGATGTCTTTCCAGATATCTGGGTTAAAGCGCATCTGAATGGTTTTGTCTTTGAAATTAACGCGAGAGCCCTTGCTAATCCAAGAAATGGTTTTTAACTGGTCCGGCCCGTCGGGAACCCAGAAGGTACGGTTTTCCAGGTTTTCTACAATCTGCTGTAGATGCGGTTTATAACCGCTGCGCATGATGTCTACGCCTGTAAGCTTTGAAAACTCCTGGAATGTAATGGTGTAATATTTCGATGCATCTCTATCATTACGCTGGTCGATTTTGGATAGCATAATCAGCAAAATCTTTTGCTCATTTCGAGGCAATGAATATTTTGTCTTTTGAATCAAGTCATTGCTTTTCGTGATGATAGACTTATTGAGCGCTTTAACCTCGGGTAGTTGAGCCAATGCCATCTGTTCTTGAACTTCCTCATTACTGAGAACTTCACCAACAACTGACTCAACATTATCATTAGCTTTTGCATTGCTGTCTTTCTTTTTCATCGTCGATTTGAGACAAGCCAGATGGCTGCTCAGCCTTTCTTTTAATATGCAGCAAACCATCAAAGAAAGCTTTTCCTAAAAATGGTTACACTAAGAACATTATAATTTAGTTTACAACAATTGTCACATAATGTCAAGGTTCTATTGATTAGAATTACGATTCTTTTATTTCTTTTTAGATGCAATTTATATTTTATTCTTTTATTACTTATTCTTTATTATATTATAGAAGAAACGGAGGTTATTTTGCTTGTAAAAAGAGTTTGTTTTGCTCTTCACGGGAGCTTGTTTTGTGTTTCGGAGTAGATTGTTTGCTTTGGGAACAGAGCTTTATTTCGGTTAACTTGCGAAAAGAACCTCTGTTTGACTCGAAAAGAACCTCTGCTTTTGATTGTGAGTACGAGCTCATCCTGAATATAATTATTTCAAAGCTATTTCTTCGCATAAATGGCGGGGAAAAAATGCAACGTAAATAATCTCCGTTATGCAATGTCGGGTTCTTTAACTAGCAGGGGAGGGGAGAACGGGTACGACTCGGACCTGAAATGATGAGTCAGCCTATAGTAGCAATCCAGCTGCGGTCACACATTGAAGAAAGTATTGGCAAAAGCGAACGAAAATAACCTCTGTTTTAATCGCAGCGCACGGGCAAGTATCATTACCCGAAAATCCAACGTAAATAACCTCAGTTTGCAATGCATCACGCTTGAGATTTTATATGCCTCTGGAAAAGTTCTTTAACCTCGCCAGAGACAAAAACGTAACGTAAATTATCTCCGTTTAAGTAATTGTGAAACTTCCAAGTTTGTGGTGGTTGGTCTGATTTACGCTGCTTTCTTATTAGTATATAACGAACGTAAAGAACCTCCGTTTGAAATGACTGATGCTTTGCTCGTTCAACCTCAAAATCTAATAAAAAGAATCTCTGGTAAATGCTTACAGCAATTCCTAACGGAACAGCTACCGTACCATGCTCACACAGGGCTGCTTATAATATAATAGTTTGTTTTATGGCAAATGTCATTATTCTATGGGTCAAAAAAACATCCAAAATGGACAATGATAAGCATATTATACAAATAGTAGACGTAACTCACAAAAAAAGGTAATGTATCAAAGGAATCGGAGATTATTTACGTTGCAAATATGGTTCAGCTTCGCTGAAATAAAAGCACGATAACACGATGATAATGCTGATGTGGAAACGAGAATGGCGAAGCTATATAAGAGAAAATTTACGTAGCAGTTTTGAATTTGCACTTACAGATGAATACCGATGAAAAACAGCTAAAAATGCATGGGAACTATGCGATATAAATTACAACCTGTTAAATATTGCGTAATTCTACGTTCAGGAAATGCCATGAAGCGTTTGGGTAATTTGTAAGTTCAGAAAGTTGAACGTAAATAACCTCGTTTTACAATACAGCGAAAAACTAACGTAAATAACTTCTGTTTTAGAAAAAAACGAGTCGAGAGTAGAGGAATGCCCAAAATCAATGTAAATAACCTCCGCCAAGCCGCTCTCAAAGTGACACTCCCGAAAACGAACGTAAAAAACCTCAGGTTGACGATACGCCTGTGAAAGAGTGAAGGCTGCCATCATATCCAGAACGGAAAGAAAACAATTTCCGGTTGGTACGACTCACAAAGTCAAGCTCACTTGATAGTAGGGGAGAGAAGGAGAGAATTGAATAATGACTGAGCTGGAAAGTAAAATTGAACGAAAATAACCTCTGTTTTATGGGGACTCTACAATACTTGGTTTGCCTCATCTCAGATAACCCGACTGTTGTAAAACCGAAATTAAAACGTAGATGACCTCGGGGTAATATATCGGCATTTCATTCTCAAACTATATTACTGAGTAAATTGGAACGAAAATAATCTCCGGTTTAATTGCTCAGACACAAAAACACTGCAAACTAAAAACTGCACGTAAAGAACCTCCGTTTGCTTATGGAAAGGTTTATGAACAAAAGAAGAAGCAAAATACGAAAAGAACCTCCGTTAAAGCTGGACCTGGAAAGCACTGAAATTGTGAATTGCTAAACTGTGGGTAAGTATAAAGATGAGTGAAAACAATCTCTGTTATAGTCTCAACAGAAAAAGTGGAACGTAAATAATCTTTGTTTAGTTGGGCTGAATGGATTGGTTTGGAAAGAAAAAAGTAACAGTGAGAACCTCAGAATACCACAAAGGCCAAGGATAATGTATTTATGCAAGTTTTTCTGAATGCCCACTTCGCCTGAGAGCAGCAAGAAAAGTCGATGTAAATAATCTCCGTTATGTTTATCCAAAGCAATTTTGAATTTACAACAACAGGAACGCAATAACATGGACATGGAATAAACGAAATACAATAACAGGTACGCAAGTGATTTACACATTGAAAGAAATTGTAATTGTGAAATGATAGTTAACAAAACAACAATTTGTTGTGACCAAAGTGCAGGAATGGTATAATTGAAGTATAAGAGTTTTCTTTTTACAAAATGAAGGCCGGGAAAGCCCACGGTTTCAACCGTGGGCTTGTAGAACAGCAAAAAAGAGAGGAGGATAACTTTATGGCTTTCGGGAGCAAGAATAGCACGCCATCATTTGTATTGACATTGCCTCTTAATATAAGTCTCAACGAGCAAGACTATCTGTATAAGGAGTTCAAGAAGTGTGGTGTCATCTACAATCAGCTTGTGAGTGTGACTACAAAAATGTGGCATCAATTGCGCAAGACGCGCAAGTATCGTGACTTAATGACAGCCATTGCGAAAGCCGTTCCTGACAGTGAGGAGCAGAAAGCCCTTCTCAAGCAGCGGCAGAAAAAGATTCAAGAGACCGGCTTTTCGGAAGGCGCTTTTCATAAAATGGTTGAGCCGTACGCGAAGCACTTTGCCATCAATTCGCATGTAGCACAGAATGTTGCATCCGCCGTCTGGACAGCTTGGGAAGGTTTTTTCTTCAGCAAAGGGAAGGCCGTCCATTATAAAAAGCTGGAAGATGTAACTTCGATTTCCGGTAAGAATAATGCTACCGGCATTGTGCTTCGTCCGGCAAACCTCACTACAAGCAATATAGAGTCGGCTAAGCGCAAGGCGCAAAAAGCCGTCGAGAAGCGATACGATGATATGTACGGGCGGCCTGACCCTAAAGACGATAAGAAAGTCGTTCTTCCTGATGAGGTAAAACCACAAATGAAAGCTGAAATTGCTGCCGCTATCGCAAAAATAAAACCCACTATCGGAAAAGGCAACCTGCGCATTGTGTACGGAAAGCATGAATTTCCTGTTGTGTTGCGTAATCCTAAAACTCAGACAGGAAAATATCAGCAGGAAGCTCTCAAATGTGGAGTGAAATACTGCCGCATTACTCGTAAGTGGGTTAAGACCAAGTGGAAGTATTATGCACAATTCATCTTAGAAGGCTATCCACCCACAAAGTGCGACGGTAACGGCGTGATGAAGCATCCTGTCAATCATGGGCGCATAGGTCTTGATATCGGCACGCAAACGCTTGCCATTAGTGGTAAAGATATCTGCGATTTGAGAGTTCTTGCGCCATCAGCAAGAGCACAAGCAAGAGGGCTCACTAATGAGATTGCTCGCACAACACGAGCGATGAACCGTTCGCGCCGCGCTACGAATCCGAAATACTATAATTCGGATGGTACAATAAAACGGTTAAAGCGCAAGCATGGCCACAAACAAAGGCGTGACTGGAAGTACAGCAAGCGCTATTTCCGTTTGAAAGCAAAACTGCGTGACTTAAACCGCCGATTGGCGGATATCCGCAAGATGGAGCACAACATCCTTGCTAACGAATTGCTGCAGCATGGCAACGAGTTCGTGGTTGAAGATATGAACTACAAAGCCTTGCAGAAGCGCAGCAAGGAAACGAAAGTCAATCCAAAAACCGGTAGAGCACATACGAAAAAACGGTTTGGCAAATCGTTGAGCCGTTGCGCCCCCGCAATGTTTATTTCCATCCTGAACAAAAAAGCCAATCGTTATGGCGGCAGCGTTATCAAGGTAGATACTTTTGAAACGAAAGCCTCGCAATTTGACCATACAGATGAAAGCTACACCAAGAAGAGACTTTCCGAACGAATGGCACACCTCAGCAGCGGAGAAGTAGTCCAGCGCGACTTATATTCTGCCTTCCTGCTTGAACATATAGATATCGAATCCTTGCAGTACAATATGGAAACCCTTAATTCGGCTTTTCCTGCATTTTTAGAAATGCACGAAAATACAAAGCGGCGCTTGCAGGCGGTTGGAAGTTCTCTTCCTGCAAGCATTGGATTCTAAACAATAACTTTCTGGGGGCTCGACACTCCCTCATTAAAGAGCTGCCTCGCAAGAGGTGAAACTCCCTTCGGAGGATGCACTTAAAAGAACTGGGAATGCAGACAAGTATGTTGGTCAACCTTTTAGGCTGGATGCTTGTCATGCGCTACGCCTGTAGCGTATGATGAGAAACCGCATAACTCGCTGTTTCAGACACGGTTTGGCGATGAGCCTTGCCGCGCCGCCCAGGAATCCCACGATTTCAATCGTGGGAGGTGTCAAACCATCATCCGAGGCATCCGAAATGCAGTTGACACAGAAATGGCTTAACGAAACATTGGCAAAGAACCCTGCGCTGAGTATTCAGGTGCAGGGTGGAAAAGACTGTGCCAAAGCCAGCAAAGCAAAAGAAGTCAAAGTGACGCATCCCAAATACGGGAATCACAAGGTTTATGCGTACGAGGACGGATTTGTAGCAGGGAACAAGGATGCAAAAGAGCATGGCAATATCGTGGATGTGTTTGACTCTACTAAAGAATATTGTCGGTGGTTAGATTTGCAGATACTTGAAAAGGGCGGAAGTATCACGGAGCTGAAACGGCAGGTCCCGTTGACAATTCAGGAAGCGTTTCAGTATGAGGGAAAAAGAATTCAGAAAATCGACTACCGAGCAGATTTCTATTATCGAGATAAAAATGGCACGGTCGTGGTAGAGGATGTAAAGGGATACGACCAAAAGAACGGCAAGTACATTCAAACCGAAGCTTTTCGCCTAAAGTGGAAACTACTCAAATCAAAGTATCCGGGTTATCATTTCGTGTTGTATTAAGGAGTATCAAATGGCTGGCAGTTATCAGACAATAACATATAACAGATATGCAGTACAAAGTGCGACAAAATTCAAGGCAAAAATCGTTGATATTCCATTCTGTGACCCTGAGAGCGGCTTTTCAATTCTGGTTGCATCTCGGATTGAAGACGGTAAGAGCATTGTCCTCAAAGGCATTATTCCGAACCCTGTTGAGAATGCTTATATTACCTATCAAGGGCACTGGGAACAAGATGCACGGCGGGGAACACAGTATGTTAAGGTCGAAAGTTGCAAGATTGATTATGAAGCAGGCGGCACAGATTCTATCTATGAGCTGTTGACCAGCGGGTATGTACCGGGAGTTGGACCTGTAACGGCAAAGAAAATCATCAAAGCGTTTGGTGCCGATTCCCTCAAAATAATCGAGAAAAGCCCAGAAAAGCTGACGGAACTGGCCGGAATCAAAGAGAAGGCAGCAAAGAAAATCCACGATGCCTATATTCATATCGCAAAAGACCAGGAATTGATTTCTTTTCTACTTCCCTTCATCTCAATGCAGAAAATCAATGCCGTTCTGAAAGAGTACGGGGACAGCAAGCAGGCATTAGCCGCCATCAAGGAGAATCCGTATTGCCTATATCAAGATGTCAGTGGCATCGGGTTTGCTGCATCTGACCGCATTGCGTTGGTCGGGCTGGGAATGGACAGGAAAGACCAGCGCAGGGTGGAAGCTATCGTGCTGCATTCGCTTGAGGTGCAGGCACAGATGGAAGGCCATTCTTTCGTTTGGCTGAATCAGTTGATGGCCTGCGTGGCAACGACCGTGGAAAAGGAACTGCACGAATCACGAATTCCTGAACAGTCAATACGAGATGCTGTGAATGGCGCGAGACGAAAAGGACTGCTGGTGGCAGAAAAGTCTAGCGGGAACGCAAGCGGAAAACCTCTCTTCTGCGTTTATCTGCGCCGATACTGGGCACTTGAATGCGACATCACGTTCCTTTGCCATACATTGCACCACTGCATGAATGCAGCGTGCGGCATAGTCTCGAAAGCCGATGTGGATAGAGCTATCCAGAACGTGCAGATGAAAGATGGCTTTCTGCTGGACGACACTCAAAAGCAAGCAGCATACACGGTGTATGACAGTGACAGCCAGAACGTGACGGTAATCACTGGCGGCCCCGGCAGCGGTAAGACGACTATCATCAAAACCATCATTGAAGCGTTTATGGTTGCTAAAGGCAGCTACTATAAAGAAGAAGACATTCTGCTCTGTGCTCCTACTGGTCGAGCATCGGCAAGAATGCGGGAAGCAACAGGACACGCAGCATCCACGATTCAGTCAGCGTATTTTGGCTGCTTTGATAATGAAGCGAGTGTGATTGTGGTTGACGAATTCTCGATGTGTAACCTTGAAACGGCGCATATGGTATTCTCACTTGCTTCCCATGGCTGCAAACTGGTCATCGTGGGAGACCCTGACCAGCTTCCTGCAATCGGAGCGGGTAACGTCCTTCGGGACTTGATTGACAGTGGAGAAGTGAATGTATGTAAGCTCTCCTCCTGCCATAGAAATATGGGCGCGATTGTAGAGAATGCAATACACATCAATGCTGGTGAGCAGACGAGTACTTTCAGACAAGACGAATCGTTCTTGCTGATTCCGGCCACCAAAGGTATGGAAATCAGAACAACAGCGCTGTTCAACTACTTTCATTTCGTTCGAAAATATGGCGAAGTGAATAACCTGGACAATAGACATGCGGAGGATGGAATTCGTAAAGGTGTTCAGAATATATGCCTGCTTACACCGGTCCGTAAAAAGGGAAGTGGGTATATTTCTGCAACAGACCTGAATCTTTTGATTCGGGATAAGCTTAATCCGGCAACATATGAAAACAGCGGATTCATTGAATCCTTGAAAGGCGTACCGGAACAGGGATTCGATTACCGAATCGGTGACCGCGTGATGCTGTGCAAGAACCATAGAGGCAGCTTTGTAAACGGTGATATGGGTTTCATCACGAGCTTTGAACCGAAAGCCCTGGACCAGGATGGCGCGATGATTTGCAACGCCTATACAGTAAGGTTCGATAACCCTTGCGATGTGGATGGCGAATGCTTTGAGATGATTGTCAGCAGAAAGACGATGCAATCTGAATTTGCGTTGGCATATGCGATGACGGTTCACAAGTCACAGGGTTCTGAGTTCAAAGCAGTCGTGGTGGCGTTTGATACCGGCTGGAAACAGCTGCAGCAGCGAAATCTTCTGTATACCGCAGTGACTCGTTCGAAGAATGAGTGCAGAATTGTAGGCAATATGGACGCGGTCGATGTGGCAATCGATACGAACGACATTGAAAACCGCAACTCATTGCTCAAAAATAGGTTACAGCACTATAACAACGAAAAATACCTTGACATTCACATGACGAATTTTGGAACTTCCGGAACAGATTGTTTTGCGGAATGACAGAGGAGTAAACGATATGGCTAACATGCCGTTGACTGACATTGGTATTACGCCGCGAAAAGCAAGTCAATTTGCTAGTAAGGGAATTGAAACAGTGACAGACTTGCTCGGGTATTATCCGACCAAATACTTGGATTTCAGGAATCCTATCTCGTTTGCGGAAGGAAAATATCATCAAGGAGAGCATGTTGCCATCAAGGGCAAGGTCGTGAGTGGCCGAGTGATTGACGGCAAGCATTACATGCTGCGCCTTACGGACGGGAACACTTTTTGTACGGTATTCTGGTTCAATCAACCGTTCCGCACACGGCAGTTTTCAGTCGGCGACGTCATTGCGCTTGGCGGAGTCGTTTCCTGGAACGAGCAGTACAACAACATGACAATGGCAACGCCTGACTTTGTCACGACGGATATCGCGTCAGCTTTCTCTATCCAGCCGGTTTATCGGAAAATTAAAGGAATGTCGGTGGAATACCTGGAAGATGCCATTAAATTGGCGATGCCTTATACCAGAGAATGCTCGACCGAAACCTTGAGCCTGGCTCAGATGCGGGCGCTGCGAGTTCCACCGATTGCTGAAGCCATTCACATGGCACATCAGCCGACCGATGAAAAGGAAATCAGGCTTTCCCGAAAACGCAGAGCGGTCGATGTGTTGTATCCGTTCTGCTATGAGCTGGAAGCAAAGAAAGCAGAAGCCGCAAAGGTGTCGTTCTGTCGAATTAAGAGTACGCGGGACGTTCTGAACAAGATGCAGGGAGTCTTACCGTTCAAGCTGACAGAGGACCAAAAGAACGCTGCTGAACATATGCTCACCGAGATGGAACACGGAGAACGTGTGGATACCCTGGTTCAGGGTGATGTAGGCTGCGGTAAAACGGTCGTTGCTGAGATTTGTGCATTAGCTATGGCAATGAATGGGTTTCAGTGTGCCGTTATGGCTCCGACCGTGGTTCTTGCCACGCAGCACTATGAGGAGTTCTCGAAAATCCTCGGCTCGTTCGGGTACAAGACGGTTTTCCTGCGCAGTGGCATGAAAGCAAAAGAAGAAAAATCGGTTCTCGAAGAGATTGAGAGCGGCAAGGCTCAAATCATTGTTGGAACGCATTCTGTGATTTCCGGGAAGGTCAAGTATCATAAGCTGGGTTTAACGATTGTAGACGAGGAACATCGGTTCGGCGTTGAGCAGCGTGAAGCACTCAAGCAGAAAGCAAAAGACGGCGTTCACAATGTCAGCATGAGCGCTACGCCAATCCCGCGCTCGTTGGCGAACACTTTGTATGGGGAAGGCACCGAAATCGTCAATATCCATACGATGCCTGCCGGGCGCAAGCCTGTAAAGACCATTATCTGGTCTAATGAAAACAGCTGCTATAAATCCGTATACAATCAAATCAAGGAAGGTCATCAGTGTTATATCGTGTGCCCTCTGATTGAAGATTCGGATTCGGAAACTCTGGAAGGTGTTGATTCGGTTGAGACGACCTACAAAAAGCTGACAGAATGGTTTAAGCCTTACCCGGAAGTGACAATCAAGGCAATCTCCGGCGACATGAAAGGCAAAGAAGTTCAGGAAGGAATTGAAGCATTCGCTCAAAATCAGGCTAACATCCTTATCTCTACCACGATTGTTGAGGTTGGCGTGAATGTCCCGAACGCTACGGTCATTGTTATCAAGAACGCGGAACGCTTCGGATTGGCACAGCTGCATCAGCTCAGAGGGCGTGTTGGACGCAGCAGCTTGCAGAGCTATTGCGTGCTTCTGTCTAAGGACAAGGAGAATGAGCGCTTAAAGACTATGGAGGCGACCAATGACGGTTTCAAGATTGCTGAAAAGGACTTGGAACTGCGTGGGACCGGTCAGATTTTGGGCGTTAAGCAGAGTGGCAAAGACGCGGTGATGGAGATGGCTCTAAACTATCCGCAGCTTTATCAAGCAGTAAGGAAGCAGGCGGAAATCCAGTATAAAATCGACCATCCGATGGGTTGACCCTGCTTGCGAGTCGCAGATAATAAAAATGTGGATATACCACATATTTGCTATTCGTGATTCGTTAGGAGGTAATATACAGTTGTTTGGAACAAAGAAATCACAAACTCAGCCGGAACCGGTTGAGACTATCGCAGCTCAGGAACATAAGCAGAGCATTGGGAATCAGGTGATGGAAGCATTGGGCGTTGGCGAGAACGGAACCGGGCTCGATGAAGAATCTGAAATCCTGATGCCGAAACAGAATCAGCGGCAACTGGAAGCGGAGGGTGTTGTGAAGGAAAGCGTATGTGTCATTTCCAAAGATGCAGTTATCGGCGGAGGCATCGATGTTAAAGGTGATTTGATGGTTGCCGGAAAGGTAATGGGTCATATCTCTGCATCGACTGTGACTTGCGTTGGGGAAACCAGCTACATCGAAGGGAATGTGACTTGCAACAAGCTTCGGATGCACGGCGGTAAAATCAAAGGTCATGTCACGGTGCGTGAGAAGGCTGACATCAATGGTGAAATCAACGGCGACATTGAATGTCTTTCTGAACAGACTGCGGCTTTTGGCGAACATGCGGTCGTGGCAGGGACTTATATCCGGTGCAGCATGTTGAAAGTCGAACCTGGCGCTCAGATTGCAGCAAAGATTGAAATGAAGAAACCGAATGCACTTCCGGCATCCACTGGCAGCAGTGAGACGCGGCAGAGAAGTATCCGGATTCCGAACCAGACTCAAGCCATTAGCTCCTGAGGAAATCAAATCACAATCACTTGGAGGAAATAACAGTGAATAAACTGAAATCCATCTGGCAGATTGAGGATTTGCGAAAAAAGATTCTCTTTACGCTCCTTCTCATTCTGGTATTCCGCCTTGGATGCAGCATTCCGGTTCCGTTTGTATCCAATACCGCATTGGATTCGATGTTTTCCAATGACAGTATCTTCGGATACATGAACATGCTGTCTGGCGGTGCTCTTTCTCGATGCGCGTTCTTTGCGTTGGGTGTGAGTCCTTACATTAACTCGTCCATCATCACTCAGCTTTTGTGCGTGGCACTCCCAAGCTGGGAAGCACTGCAAAAAGAAACAACTGGAAAAGACAAACTAGACGAGTACACCAAACGAATTGCTCTGGCAATGGCTGCAATCATGAGCATCGGCTATTACTTCGTGCTCCGCAATTACGGAGCTCTTGAGTATACGGCAGGGAAAAGTGGGTTCTTCGCGGCGGTTGTTATTATGGCAACTTTCCTTGCAGGGTCTCAGCTTTCTGTCTGGATTGGCGGCCGAATTGATGAGTTTGGAATTGGCAACGGCGTTTCAATTCTGATTTTTGCCGGTATCGTGTCTCGCTGGACCGACATCAACACGATTGCCCATAACATTGCCGTTCAGGTCGAGAGCGGCAACTGGCTGTACTCTCTCGTGGGTATCGGGATGGTAGTTGCAATGCTCTTCGCCGTGTGGTTCGTATCCTACAGTGATGGGGCAGAACGTCGTATCCCCGTTCAATACGCAGCACGTAAATACAATGCAAGAGGCCAGGCTTCTTATATCCCCGTAAAGCTCTTGATGAGTGGTGTGATGCCGATTATCTTTGCTGGCGTTATTATGAGTATCCCGGCAACGGTAGATATGTTCGTAGACGCCACGAAGCACGTAAGACTTCATACGGTCCTTTCTGTATTCTCTTCCGGCAACTGGATTTACTATGCCGTATACGTTATCCTGATTGCTCTTTTCAATTTCTTCTATATCGAGATTCAGTTTGATGCTGTTTCGATTTCCAGCAACCTGCGCAATCAAGGCGGCGCAGTGCCCGGATATCGGCCCGGTCCTCAGACAACCGAGATGCTGAACAAAGCATTACACAAAATGGCACAGACTGGTTCCTTTTATCTGGCCATCATTGCTCTGATGCCGATGGTGCTTAGTTTAATCAGTGGAACTCAGATTTCTTTTGGTGGTACAAGCTTGATGATTATGTCCAGTGTGGCGCTTGAGGTTGTGCGCAGCATGGAAGGATATCTGACTGTGCGTCATCATAAAGGATTCTTGGGATAAAGGGGGAAAGGCAAATGAGCATTATCGAATTTATCTTGAGCCTTGTGGTATTGGCAGCCAGTCTTGTCGTGAGCTGTGCATGTTATATTGTCAAAAACGAAAAGGGTGGCTTAAACGCGGCTCTTGGCGGTGCAAGTGACTTTATGACGACTCGCCGGAATGACAACAACTTGAAAGTAAACAAGTTTGTTGTGAAGGTTGGCGTTGTGCTCACTATTGCGATTCTGGCTCTAACAATTATCGGTGCCCACTTTTAAGGAGAAACGCTGTGAAAAAGAATGAAATTCGCTCGATTCCGGCCAAGGTAGCCGATACGCTGCATCCGTCAAATGTGACTTGGCTTAGCGCTAAGGAAACTACAAAGCGTACGGGTGTGATTCTTTGTGTGGTTGCTGCGTCAGCTGCTTTTATGATGTTGGCGGATACGCTGTTTGGCGCAATGCTGAGATTTGCAATTTAAGGGGGCACAAGGTATATGAAGAAACTGATGGCTGCTATGCTGTCGTTTGTTATGGCTATGATGCTGTTGGCGGGGTGTGCGTCCGCTAGTACGGATAATACGTTCTCGGACCCGATGCAGCAGGTTTCACTGTCCAATGATGAGATGCTTACGTCTCTGAATAATGCGACCGCAGCACTGCAGGAAAATATCAATAAGACGGATGATTCCGCAAAAGTTGAGCTGGTGGTTGCGGATGACGGAAGCTGTTCCGTCTATGCGTCCGGCAGCAACACGGAAAGACAGGAGCTGTGCAAAGCCGATTCCGTTAAAGCGATGTTTGAAATTTACTATGAAAACAACTGGATTGATAAAGATGGCAATGTCAGTTCAGCAGGGTGATTTGCCACAGGAGGAGAATACAATGAAACGTTTGTTTGCGGGAACACTCGCGCTTGTAATGACATGCGGGCTGCTGTTTTCTGGGTGTGGGAAACAGATGACCCCCGAGGAAGAGGCAGCGTCTCAGGAAGCCGCCATTTCTCAGCAGCTGCAGGATGAAGAGAACAAGACTGGCTTGAAACGGCTTATCAGCAACAATTTAACTGAGTATGAGCAGCCGGTTCATGATTTTATCGAAGGCTTGCAGGATGGGGATGCTGAGAAGACGGCAACGGCACTCGGCGTTCCGAACACTTTCGGGGAAAAGCTTCAGGATTGGGTCGTTGTCAATGACTTTGAGACGTTCCAGAAAACGGATATGACCAATATTTGTCTGAACTCTGCCAAGGAAGGCTCGAAAGCTGCTATCAATGTCTTTATGAAAACTCCGGGAGAAGTCACGGCGGATACCTCTCCGGATTATACATTGACAGCGGAATATACAAACGGTGCCTGGGTTTTGAATCCACCAACCGGAATTCTCACCGATTATTCCTTCACAGTTCCGAACAACAAGGTGAGCTTCCAGGGAACAGACCTTTCAAGCTACACGGCAAAGAATGCTGAAACCGGCGTATGGACCGTAACACTTCCCCGTGCTCTGGACCTCGATAGTGACGCTGCCTATGTAATTTCTACAGATATGGGCGACTTTAATGGCCGTGTCTATCAGGTCGTTGCTGATGGAAATAAGAAGCAGATGCTGCTTGCGGATATCGATTCCGATACAAGAGACGCTTATCAGAGCAAGCTCTCTGCTGTCATGAAGGAAGTCTATCGTCTCCTTTCCATTGGGGCAGGGGAGAGCGACTTCTCAAACGTTCTGCTGGATTCCAATGAAATCTCGAACTGCGTTCCGGAACCAGTTGACAGCGATGATGATGTGGAAGCAATTCAGGCTAACGCTGACAAGAAAGCCCTCGGCGCATCTGTTACGTCAATTACGGTAACGCCCGATGATACGATTGAAGGATACCCGGATGCGTATACCTATCGGCTTGACGGGAACGACGGCGTGAAGATGAACGTAAAGCTGAAAGTATCTACAACAAACGGCGATGCACATATGAAGGCAACGATTGGTATGCGCATCATCAATGGTGCTTGGAAAATCGTGTCGATTGATTCGAAGCGCGATATCTTTACAGGATTGTCTGTGCTTGACCCTGAATGGTGATTTTGTATGAGATATGCGATTCGACAGGATAGAAAGGTTCGGAAACCGCTGCCTGGATGCCAGCTGACGGAAACCGAGTGGTTGGCGTGTTGGGATACGCTGAACAAGGGCATTGAATCCCAGGATGACGAGACAATCCAAAAATCTAAAATGCTGGTTCGGAGCGCAATCAAGAAAATCTACACAGAACGGTATCCAAAATCCAAGAAATGTGTTGTTTGTGGTGAGACTTGCGGAACATCAGGACTTTGCAGGAAATGCTGGCGTGCTCTCTCAAATAATGCAGTACTGAGGTCAGAGGGACATACACAAAAAGACCGCGTTGCAAATCAGCAGGGGCCTTGCATCGTATGCGGTCGGACACCGGTTCTTTGCCGGAAAGTGTGCAATCGCTGCTACGCCAAGATGCGTGCCCATAAATTTACCACGACAGAACAGCTGATGGAATACATCAGGGATAAGAAGCAAAAGAAGTAAGGCAATCAAAGCAAATTGAAGGTGAACGAAGATGATTGACTGTAATTTGGGCCCGGATTTCAAATCCTGTTTTCTGGGACATAAACAAAGTGAATATGGTAAAACGTTCACCGTGAGATTAGCAAAACATATGTGTTATGAGGATGCACGGCTTGTTCAGCATTTCGTGAATCAGAAAGCAATGCGGCAGTGGATTGATGCTGTCACGGATTTCTGCGAAGGGAATAATGTGCTGCGGGACTGCCTTATCGGGATGACGGCATGTTATGTCGATTACTTCACCAAAGAACGTGGAACGACATCTGCCAAGGCAATTATGCAGCAGCAGACCAAAAAGCTGGAAAGCATCCTGAACGGAACCTACGTTCCCGAAAAAGCCGAAGCTGAACCGTTTGCTTCCAACCCGGACCTCAAGTCTAATATCAGCCTCACTTCTCTGATTGTTGATGTGGATGCAGAAAACATGAAGTTTGTTCCACCGCCAGTCCCGGCCTTGTCAAAGTGTGCGAATTGAATAGGATGAATATTGTAAGATAGATAACAATAGTTTTCTACCAAAAATAATATTCACAACCCGTAAGCGGATTCTCTATGTATGTAGAGAGTCCGCTATTTTATTTGTTTACACAAAGAAAGGACGGACAAATTATGCAATTCTCAGAGAACCAGAAATACTATCTTAAACGCTTCGCAGCTCTTCATATGCCGGAGATAGACCGTAAGGCTGCCTATGTGCGCCAGGAACTCAAAACCACTTGGATGGCGGTAGACACTACATCCGTTGCGGATGGCGTGGTTTATGTCTATCACAATAAGGAGTACAAGCATATCGAGGATATTGTGGCTGATGTCCTGAATATTCACGGTGATTCAGCCAAAATCATGCAAATCAACAATTCTCGGCTTGCGTGCGAATTACCGACATTCGTAACGTGGGAAAAGGCTGAAACCCTCTATACGATTCCGGGAGACAAAGAAAAGCGCGAAATCGTGACATGCATGGACTATCTTTCTGTATATGGAATCAACCCGGATGAGGTCTATGCAATGCAGGTAAAGAAATCCTGGATGACAACGGGAGTTTCGTTTGACCCCGAAGCTTCGATGGAAAGCGGAGACAGGACCGTTGCACTACCGTTTGACGACAACAGTGACATGGGCGCTTATTATGACGTTCTGCAAAGTCTTGGAAATGCGTTGCTCGTAGAAGACCGGAGAAACATCCATTGCAGCATCACGTATTCTATTCATAACATCGATACGCTGTTCGCTATCTGGCGCGATAAGCCCGGGCTCGAAATGAGTGTCGGATATGCCGAATACCATGTTGACGGAACATACTTCCCTGGTGACTATCTGCTGACTGTGAAAGCCAGCGGCGCAATCAATGAATTCGGTAAAGAGCAGTATAAGGCAAAAGCCACGCTGTTCTATGAAAATATGATTGTTGACAGCGTTGATTATCCGTTTGGAAATGACCGGCTGACGAGCGTTACTACCTCGCCGAACGCGGTTGACAACTGGGCCAAACTCTTCGACTATGCCCGGTATTCGCTAATGCAGAAAATGCAGTCCAGCAATGCTGCGGTGCGCAGAAACGCTTGACGCTGCGTGCGATATCCATACAATGAAAAATGTACGATAGATAACATCTACTTGGCACACTTGTGCTCGTACGATTCACAATTCGCTTAAAGGGGCGGACTTCCCATCTCGGGAGGCCCGCCTCTTTTTGCATTATAAGAAAGGGAGCTTTTATTATGACAACGAAAGAACAATTCATTGAAATGGCAAAAGGCATCACCCGCCCTGGTATCGACCAAATGATGGCATGGCTGGAAACAACCGATTTCTACACTGCACCTGCAAGTACCAGGTTTCATGGGGCTGAGGAAGGCGGCCTGTGTGCGCATTCCATCACCGTTGCAAAGCGGCTTTTGGAAATTGCGGACTTGTGGGCACCCAATCAGTATTCCCGTGATGCGCTGCTTACCGTTGCGCTCTTCCACGACCTGTGCAAGATTTCCACCTATACGGTGAGCACGCGCAATGTGAAGGATGATACTACTGGCCAGTGGACCAAAGTCCCGTTTTACAAGTTTGAACCGAAAGATTCTGTCGGCTGTGATAGTCACGGAAGTCTTTCCTGTTACCGCATTATGGCAACCGGAATGCCGTTGTCCATGGAAGAATTCGCTGCGGTGAATAATCATATGGGCGTTTCGAATGCGGCAAATGCAAATACTGTCTGGACCTGCTATGAGATGCACCCGCTGTCTTGGCTACTGCATGTGGCGGATGAGGCGGCTACCGCACTTGACAAAATCTAACAGAACATCACAATGCTGCTCTTGGCAACAAGGGCAGCAACTTTTTTAGGAGTGAAAACAATGAGCCGAATTGTGTATTTGGAATGTAGGGAAGACAATCATAATAAGTTCTATCTGATGACCGAAGACCCTACCGGGACAACTTTTGTAGCACGGTGGGGGCGTATCGGTACGGAAGGTAGCTTTTGCATGTACTCAATTTCTTATTGGCACAAGAAACTTCATGAACGTCTTAGTCACGGCTACGTGGATAGGACACAGGATTATCTCGATGGAAAAATCAAAGACTCGGCCGTATGGACGGGAGTAGGTGAAGCCAAGTACAAAATGTCTGGCACTCGCAAAAATTGGCTGGGGCATGAGCTCTATAAGATTGTTGCAGTCAAAACATTTGAGACCGTTGAAGGCTATGAAGTTCAGGCCGGAGAAACTGGCGGATGGATTGAAAAACCTGAAAATCTCGACCAGGACGGCCAGTGCTGGGTTGCTGACGAAGCCATTGTCTTTGGCGGCTTTGCCTGCGTGAAAGACAATGCACTCGTTGCAGATAATGCTGTTTGTGAAGGCTCGGTTTGTGAAGATGCCGTTGTACGCGGTGAAGCTTCGATTAAGAGCAAAGCAATTTGCATGGGACATTCCCTTATCTGTGATTCTGCTATCGTTAATGGAATCGTAAGAGGATATGCAACGGTTGCAGAAAAGGCAAACGTTAAAGAAGGCACCCTCGTTGAGGGCGATACTTATTACATTCAAAGTTAAGGAGAAAATATTATGAAAAAGAATAAGAAAGAAAATATCATCGTCAATGTGGAGAATGTCAAGACACGGTCTGGCTGGAACGGTGTAAAGCCGTATACCCGGATTCACACGCCGAAAGTCGTGTATACCCGGAAAGGCCGTCGTAACGGGAAGGAGGCTCTCGTATGAGCAAAACTTATTGGAGTCAGCGTATCGAAGAACTGGCAAATTCTGAAAAAGCTGTACCGGATACTGCATTTTTCACATCGGAAGCGTACCGCAGCTACACAGAAACCGCAGCAAAGGATATGATTACCGGTGTCTGCGGATATCTGAGAAGATGCGGATACAGCATTTCCGAGATGGAAGAAGACAGACGCGTCAATGCGTTGGCGGTTGAAATGCTCCGAAATCCGGAGATAACCGCGTATACCGATGGTTACAATATCTGCATTGGCACAAACAACAGTCTTGTAACGTCTCTGGATTCAAGAGAACTTCGGCACTACGCAATTCAGGGATTTCGCGTTCATGAAGTCGCTCATATTCTGTTTACGGATTTTCCGACCCTGAAAAACTGGGTTGGGCATTTGAACCAGGGAATCTGGTGGCCGAAAATTCCGGACCGTGCATCTGAAAAAGATGGAGCGGAATTGACAAAACGACTGAAAAAGCCGAGATTCTGCAAACCATTCGTTTCTATTGCACGCAACATTGAAAATGCTCTGGAAGATGGTTTCATTGAACGGGAAATTCAGGAAATGTACGGGGGCCTTGCAACCACTGAGCTGGCAACTTTGGACGAAGTACAAATTTCTGAAAGCGTTAGCTTTGGCAAAATGCTCAAGCAAAAATGTTCTCCGTTCGAAGCCATGCTCAACCAGATTCTGCTGTACGCCAAATACGACATTACGATGGATGAAGGTATTCCGGATGAATACGTTCAGACATTGGAAGACTGCGTCTTTGTGATTGACGATGTCAAGTACGAGCGCAATCCCCAAAAACGTCTCGAAGGTGTCAACGAGATTTGCTGTATTTTGTATCCTCTGGTTGCCGACTTAATCAAAGAGCTGGGAAAAAAGCCAAAGCAAAAGAAAGGCTCCAGCCAGGAAAACAGCAAAAGTGGGTCTGGTATTTGTATGCCCGGTCAAGCACAGGGCAGTAGCAATGACCAGTCCCAGTCTCAGCAGGGGAACGGCAATCCCCAGTCTCAGCCCCAGGTCCAAAACCAGCAGGGAAGTAGCAATTCTCAATCTCAGCAGGGAAATGCAACGTCCGATGGCGGTGCTGATTCCAATTCTGGTGCAGGTGGAACTGAAAACAATGCGGATTCTGATAAGGAAGCGGGAGAAAGGCTTCAGAAGGCTCTGGAAAAGATTGAGCAAATTGCAAAGGATGCTGCTAAAAGAGCTGGTTTGACGGAAGGAAAGAACCAGAACTCGGAGAGCATCACGCATAGCTCAGCTCGGTCCCAGGAAGCTAAGGACCGCAATAACGGGAAACAGAACGCTAAAGCTGCTCAGGCGTCTGACAAGAGTAATTCTAGTGTTCAGTCGTCTGGTAAAGGCGGTTCTTCCGGTACACCTGACTTGTCTGCTGCAAAACGGGACATCAATTCGATTGAAAATGCCCGCAAGAAAGACGCGGCAACGGAAAAGGCAAATCGGGAAAAGAACAATGAACTGAATGAGGAAGCTCGACACATCAGTTCTGAAATCGGGGCCAAAGTTACGGTTGACCGTGCGCAGGAAGTGAGTAAATCGAATGTCGCTGTTTACAACGAACTTTCTAATGACTTGCTTGTTGTGACGAAGAATCTGGAACGGCGGCTCAAAACCATGATTCGCGATGAGGAAAATGACGATACTGTTTCCGGTCTTCCCATGGGAAGCTGGGTGGAAGCTCGTCTGGCTTATCATCGGGATGGCAAGATTTTCAGCCGCAAGAACTTTCCTCGTGACAATCCGCGTCTTGCTGTCGGTTATCTGTGCGATGAATCCGGTTCCATGCGCGATGATGCGATTGAAGCTTCGATTCGTACTGGTATTATCATTCAGGACCTCTGTTACCGAATGGAATTGCCTTGCTATGTGTGCGGATTTACAACGTCTGGTTTTGGTCTGCAGATTATCAATTATGTGGACCAGGATATAGACGGGAAGGATAAGTACCGCATTACCGGTATGCAGTCTCGCTCTGGCACTCCGACGGGACCCGCGATGAAGTATATGGCTCAAAAGCTCAAGAAGGAAACTGCTGAAAAACGGCTCCTGATTGTGAGCACTGACGGTTGTTCTAATTCTGGCCGTGACGGCATCCAGAAAACCATCAAAGAACTTTCCCGTTACGGAATTTTGGTTGTTGGTGCTGGTATTGGCTCTGCCCGTGCTCAGGTAGAAAATGAATTCGGCAAAAACTTTATTGATATTGGGAATCTTGAAGCGATGCCTCAGATTTTGTGCAATATCGTAAAGCGTAATCTCGCATAACAATTTTCGCACGGTGTTTGTATCTGAAAAGGGTATGAATATCGTGCGATTTTTGTATTATAAAAATAAAAAGGAGAATCAACCAATGAAAAACGTTTATACCCTGAAATGCACTCAGCTTGCTCCTGAATACAAGGAGAACAAAGAAATTATCGAATACGAGGACACGCTGGAGAAATATGAGTCCGTGACCTCGGAAGAATATATCAGAAGCCGCAAAAGGCTCACCGATAGAATCTGTAGCGCTGCACTTCCCGATAGGCTCCCATACAACTATTGCATTGAGCGCGATGACAAAGAGCAGAAGGGGACGGTGTACATGACCAGCGCTTTTGCCACCAAACTAGCGACATTGGCTTATGGCTTGTCTGAATGGCTGCTTGAATATTATGCAGGTACAAGATGCTTCGCTCGTCTTAATTTCGATAATTGCGATGCTTTGACGGATGTGCAGGCGTTGCCGATTGCCAACCACGTTCTGAACGAGGAAGAAGGCGACCTGTATGACGTGACCTGGAAACGCTATGCGGAAACCGCAGCAAAAGACCTTGTTCCGAAAGAGGGCTTGAGCGACGAGAAATATGCCGGTATATGCCGCTGCTTTGAGGAAAAGCTGTACGTTATCGTGTATCGCACGGCGGTGCTCCTCAAAAAGCATCCTGAAAAGCTGTGCCTGACCTGCCGCATTGAAACTGACATCTTCAACTTTGCGAAAATTGTGTTCAGTGAAATGCTTGCAGCCAAAATTCCGGCAATGTGTGGTGCTTAAAGTTTTCTGACTTGAGTGCTTGCACATTCGTGCGAAGTCAATAGAATAATAGCTGTACGATAGATAACAAACATCGAACGGGCATAATGCCTTTCGTACAATTCACAATTCGCTTAAAGAGGCGGACTTCCTGAGGAATCGGGAGGCCCGCCTCTTTTTGCATTATTAAAAGGAGTGCAAATTATGGAAACAAAAATCACACGCGAACAGGTTTTAGAGACTATGGCAAACGCAAATCAGGTGGAAGGCTTTGACCCCCGCCTGGTAACGACTTGCTACAAGGACGCAGATGGCAACGCCCGGATGTATTTGCAGGCTGAACCCGCCATGATGTGGTTCCGTCTGAAACATCCCGGTGGACGCCTGGAACAGATTGTCTATCGGGCAAATGACATGATGGCAACGGTTGAAGGCCGCGTCATCGATGAAAACGGGAACCTGTTGGCGAACGCTTTTGCCACCCGCTATCACGGCGATGACCAGTTCGGGAAAGATTACATTCAGAACGCTGGTACTGCCGCAATTCGCAAGGCTCTCGGCAACTGTGGATTCGGAACCCCTGCCAATGCGGAGTATATCGAAGGAGTTACGGTATGCCATGAAGCAGCGGAACTCACGGATGCTCCTGTTGACGATGGTGTGGAAACCAAGATTCCTGTCCCGCCTATCCCGAAAGAAGTTGTTGAAGCTGAAAAGAAGACTGCAACGCGGACTCGTAAGACAGCCAAAAAACAGGAACAGCCGAAAGAAGCTGCACCGGTTGAAACCAGTCCGCAGACTGAATTTGAACCGAAATCTGAACCGGCACATACACCGATTCCAGTTCCGCCTGTTCCTCGTGAGCAGGAAGCGGTGAAGGAGCCTAAGACGCTGGAAGAAGCCTTGAGTTTCAAGATTCCTTGCGGACGCTACGGCGGTCAGACCATGAAGGAGCTGCTGGACAGCGGCAATACAGCTGCCATCACCTATTTCTTGCGGCCTCTATTTACAGGGAAACCTGTTCAGGCTGCTGCTCGTATTCTTGCAGGTCAATATAACCTGTAAGGAATTATGAGTCGGAGAGGGGATGGTAAGAAAGGAAGAATAACAATGTTAAGTATGGAAGCAGTTCTTGGCGTCGTTAATGCCAAGACACGTGGAGGAGTATCTCGCACCGGTGAAATAGAAGTTCAATGTCCTATGGGAGTATGTGGCCATAAAAAGAAACCGGTGTATTTCTCTGTAAACTTAGAAAGAGGTCAGTATAACTGCTTCCATTGCTGCAGCGGATGTCCGTACAGTGGTGGAATAGTTGACCTATTTTGTCTGTTCAATGGACTTGACCCTAAGAAGCGGCAGGAAGCAAACAAAGCGTTGGCAAATGCTTTGGATGGTAAACCTGTCGAGTCAAGGGTTACGCTCAAGTATCAACCGGAACCAACGGTTGATGTCAAATCGGATGAAGAATTGGATAAGGTATACAGAGCAGTGTTGAATGAACTGACGCTGAAACCTGAACACCGGAACAATCTTCTCAAACGGGGCCTTACCAATGAGGTGATTGACAAATGCTTATATCGTTCCGTACCGGAACGCTGGGTAAGTGTCTTTGCCAAACTCAAAAAGCGAGGTATTTCTTTTGAGGGAGTTCCGGGATTCTATGAGAAGAATGGAAAGACTTTTTCCGCCTGCTCAAAATCAGGATTCTTCATTCCGTATTTTAACTCAAAAGGTCAAATTGTAGGGATGCAGATTCGATTTGACAAGGGTGACAAACGATATCTCTGGTTTTCGTCTGCCGGATTTCAAGGTGGATGCAGTGCCAGAAACATTGCGAGTTACGGTATTCCTGGTGTTATGCCGGAATGCAAAAAAGGTCAAATCGTGTATGTTACGGAAGGGGCACTCAAAGCTCACATTGCTTGTGAGCTGAGCGAGAGCCATGAACCGTACATAGCCCTTGCGGGAGTCAACTGCTTTAACCAATGGGAAATGACCTGTGAGTATCTGAAATCTCAAGGAATTACCCGCGTGGTGGATGCGTTCGACTCTGACCGAGAGAGTAATGAGCATGTTAAAAATGCACTTGCAAAACTTTATGAAATCGCGTCCCGATATGGTATCACGATGACTCGTTTTAACTGGGGCACGACATATAAAGGCGTGGATGACTATTACCTTGCATTTAAGCAGGGGAAAATATTCCGGCCTTTTGTTCCGAATATCACAAACGAGACAAACAGCATAAAGTTCGTGCCGTTTGTCCCGGTGAAAACAGCATAAGAAAAGGAAAATTATTATGGCTTACAATCAAAAAAATCAGAACACAAACAAAGAAGATGATTTCGTCATCTACCAACTTCAGGGACAGAAAAGTTTTCTGAAATTCAAGATGGACTGGGCGAATATTGGCAAGCTGCATTTGTCGTTTGTTGCCCATACCGGGCGGCAGAATGGCTGCAAGCAGACGGATTTTATCGAAGCGGCTCTCGATGTTGAGGGCAGTAGCGGTGCAATCTATCTTGCGGAAGCCGTCTTGAACGGCATGATGGGCCAAAAGCGTATCCAGGCAATCAAGAAAGCCAAGGAGACGCAGGCAAAGTATCCCGAGGAGCTCTTTGTGTACAACGGCGGAAGCCCGGCACGCAACGACCGTCCTGTGATGTGGCGGCAAATTTCGCTCATTCCTGGTACGAAATCGGCTTATGTGTTCCAGGCAGTGGAAGCAGAAGGTATTCAGAATCAGATGGGTGGATACCAGAAAAAGCCAGATGCGGAAGTCAAGCGCATTCTTGTCAGCTGCTCTAAGGAAGACCTGATTGGCCTTGCAGGGGCATTCAAGATGCACTGGACCGCATATCTGTCCAACGCAGAACGGTATACTCAGCACATGACGAATCATCGGGAAGCTCCGGCTGCAGCAAGTGACGCACCTGTTCAAGCTCCGGCACCCGCTGTAACACAGGCACCTCCTGCACCGGTTCAGAACGTCAACATCCCCGACACGGCCTACACCATCTACGATTCTATCGGTAACTGGATGCGGGTCGCAGGAACCCCTGAACGGGCTCTTGAAATGCTGCAGAATGCTATTACCACGATGAAGACCAAGGATGGTTATGTTCGTCGTGATAATAAGGAATATGAAGCGGCGAAGGAGATGATTCTCTCTGGAGCAAAGAAGGGATTCAATACCATTACTCTGTACAACGGCGATAAGGCTGTCCAGCTGTACGTGACGGTTTGCCCGTACGTCCTCTAATCACAGCAGCAGTGGTATCTTTTAACAGATGCCACTGTTTTTTTTGTTTGTTGCTGAAACGTGCGAATTGTAGAAAATTAAAATAGGTGGCCAGACGAACGCGAAGGAGGCGATTATTATGTCGGCTATCAGTGATGTTGTGAACTATTTTCAATCTCTTTATCAATCTGGTGATATCAAGCTGGCTGTTGATATTGCATTGATTGTGATGCTGATTTGGTTTATCATGCGCGGCGTAAGTCGTTTGTTTGAGACTCTAGTTCTTGGAGCCATCACGATTTATGGCGTAAACATGTTTCTTAATTATATTGGCGTTACGGTTGACTATCAAGGACTGTTGAGCCAGATTGGATTCTATCTGAATCAATTTCTAACCTTCATCAATAACAATTTACCGAGGTGACATTTTTGGAAGAGAATAACATTGTGCTTTCCCGCACACAACGAATGAAAGATTTTGTGAAAAGTTGGGCACTGCCGGTCATTTGCTTTGTGGTGTTCTGGCTGATTTTTAAATTCGTCCTTATGACTTCCATTATCCCAACACAGTCAATGTATCCGACTCTTTCGGCACCGTGCTTTACGGTTGGAGTGAGAACGGACGTTTTGAACAAGCCTTACGAGCGCGGCGACATTGTTCTGTTTCAACGTGATGATGGTAACGAACGCTTTTATGCCAAACGAATCGTTGGTATGCCTGGAGATGTGCTGGAAATCAAGCACGGGCAGACATATATTAACGGTGTCGAATACGAAGAATCTTATTTGAACGAAACGCCGGAAGACCTTGACTTTGGACCGTTTCAGGTTCCGGAAGACCATTATTTTATGATGGGCGACAACCGAAACAATTCGTATGATTCTCGGTATTGGGATGAACATTTCGTTCCGGCCAACAAGGTTATGTCTAAGGTGTATCTGCATTTTCATCTGGGACTTTCAGACAAAGACTCACAAGATGATATGGCTGCTCAGAAAGGAGAAAACTGATGGGTAACAACAAAAAGCAGGCCAAGAGTGCTGCTGAAAATCCGATTATTATCATTGCCGTTTTCTTGGTGCTGGTTGCAATCACGCTGATTGCGAGCTTTGCTGTTGCGAAAGCCAACAAGATTGATATTACCGAGCTTGTTTTGAACGGTGATATTGAGCTTCAGGTTGGTGAAGAGGAAGCAGTTGGCTTCAATGTTGCCACCGCAAAGACCGAGGACAACGACAAGGTGGTTGCTGCTGTGAACCGAATGAAGCTGGTCTGGACCGTGGAAGATGAATCCGTCGCGGTTTATGATGACAGCGAAGGCGTACTGAGAGGTGTGTCTGAGGGTTATACCGTCTTAACTTTGGCTACCGAAGACGATAAATTTTCTGATTCCTGCACTGTAACTGTTGTTCCGGCAGAAGCCGAGCAGACACCGGAATCAGCCGTAACAACAGCAGAAACGGCAAATCAATAAAGTGACTTGCTAAAGCGTGCGATACCCCTAATTTGTAACGTATGGCCGTTCACCATTTGGTGGGCGGCCTTTTTTGCGCTTCTTTTTATCTGGCAGCAGGGAAAATCTAGTTTTGCACTATTTTTACTTGCCCATTTATGCGAACCGAATACAATAAAAATTGTACGATAGATAACAAACATCGATACGGGCATAATGCCTTTCGTACAATTCACAATTTCGCTTAAAGAGGCGGACTTCCCACATTGGGAGGCCCGCCTCTTTTTGCATTATAAAAAAGGAGCGTAAGAATTATGACCACTACTATCAACACCACCACCACTACCAACAACAATGTAACCATGAACGCACCTGCCTCAGCAACTAGCGCGGTCGTCAACACAACCATCAACACAGCTGCCGTGACACCCAACTTAAAGGACCCCGACCTTGTGGATTTCACACTGGATGGGGCAGAAGCACAGTACAAGGCTGGCGAGTACGACAAGCTGCTTGCACAGTGCAAGCAGGACGCAGCAAATACTAAATGGCTTGAGGAGGGGATTCGTGACATTCGTTTTGAAGCGAGTCATGATGAACCTCTTTGTGCGGATGAATACGCCAAGCAGATGAAAGTGAGCGAGGAAGCGGTCCTTGATACGCAGCAGAACGCAGGGCTGAATCTGACCACCTGTATCGGCAAGAAGCCGGTAGGGGACAGTGCAGTCCGCAGCATTTGTGACAGAGGCATGATTGGCATGAACTGCTACGAACTGCTTCGCAAAGAACGCCGCGAGAGCTTGAAAGAGGTCTTGAACCTTATCCTGGCAGAACGGAAAGGTGCGGTACAGGTTAAGTACAGTTACGACAAGGTTCGTGCTGTGCATTCTGCCCGCTATGCAGCTATCGGAAACGATAAGCTCCTGAAAATCATGGACGATTATATGGACCAGAACTGGCCTGACCGTGAATTCGAAGGCGGCTATTTGTCTCATGAACTTATGAAAGTGGTCATCGACCTTGGAGCCTACAAGCAGCAGTTCTTCCGCAAACTTCCTTCTGGATTTTCTGCGGGGTATACTCCGGCAGTCATGATGATTAGCTCGGATGTTGCTGCATCTGCTGTACGCCTGATTCCGTGCTTGAATATGGGCAGCGGCATTGTGGCACCCATGGCTAAAGATGTGGCAATTCCGCATATCGGTGAAGACATTGCAGCACGAGTTACGAATGCTTTTGTGGCTTTGCTTGCGTATTTTGACGATGCAGCTACCGACCTGGATAAGCTGCGTAATGTTCCAATTCGCAACAGTAAAGCAGCGCTTGTTCGCGTTTTGAAAAGCGGTGGTATGCCGAAGCAGGAAGCACTGGAAGCTCTCGAAGGTTTTGACGCTTTGTATGGCGATATGCCTGTAACTGCTTTGGATATCTACTTGGCAGTATGCGATGCATACGCTGGTGTGGTTCGCAATCACACTCAGGATGCTAAGAAGATTTTCGCTGCCGCTGACTGCGTTGCACGCTGCGCTCGTACTCGCTGGAGCGATGTGGATATGCCTGGTAAGGAGGAGCTGTAATGGTAAAACCTAAAAATGTATTTATCCTGCTGGTTATTGCCGTACTTGTATACGGCTTGTGCCGCTGACTTTGAAAGGAGAAACAACCAATGGCAAGCTATGATGGTACTAACAAATCCAGTGCGGGATGTGCGCAACATCTCCCGTACTGGGAAATCAATACTCCCTACACCAGGGAACTCTACAATGAGGCAATGGCCGAGGCAAGCCCGGAAGCAGTTAAATTCTGTAACCCGGACGGCTATAATGGCCCTGAAATCGAGGTCGATGCAAGCACCTTGACGGAGGACCAGTGGCAGGCACGGCGTGCAGACCATTTGGGCGGTTCTGACATTTCCGCTATCTTTGGCGCAAACAAATTCAAGACGAATCTTGATTTGTTCTACGCCAAGACTGGAAAGCAGCCGATTGTCCCGGAAGAAGAAACTTCTCAATCCCGGTTGAATAAGCTGTGGGGTCATATCTCGGAGGAGTATGTAGACGCTTGGCTGTCGGAACGGTATCCGTACAACGATATCATCACCGATACCAACATCTATTCCATGCCGGGAAAGCCTTATATCACGGCCAACATTGACCGTATGATGCGCAAGCCGGACGGCTCGTATTGCTTGGTGGAAATCAAAACTACGAGCTCGTTCAACAAGGCTGAGTGGGAGAATGGCAATATTCCTATTCCGTACATCTATCAGGTTCGCACTTATATGGCGATTCTTGGCGTTTGGGAATGCGTTGTGGTCTGCATGTTTGACCGCGATACGCTTATCGCAAATACCATCAAACGTGACCTTGATGAGGAGATGCGCATTATCCAGGGATGTGACGACTTCTGGCAAAACCATGTTGTCCCGCGTATCCCGCCCGAACCTCTCGGTGATACCAAAACCCTCATGGATACCCTGCATCGTTATACCGGCGATGCCAACAAGTCTGCGCCCGGCATTTTGTTGGGCTCTGAATACGCAGAACTCTGTAAAGAGTATACGGACGCTTATGCTAAGTATAAGGCTGCCAGCGATGTAGCTAAAGGGTACGAAGCCCAGTACAAAAAGCTGGCAGTGCCTTTTGCGATGGCTATGGGCGTTAGTACCCAAGGGACTGTCATTGGTCCAGATGGACTCAAATGGCTTGTTAAGCTCACCCCCAAGATGAGCAACGCATCCATTGACCGGCAGAAACTCGAAGCATTGTACCCCGATGCTTTCAAAGCCTGTGACGTTCCCAGACGTGAAACGAGCCGGACATTAACGATAAAGGTGGTAAAGAAATGACATTACGAGAACATACTGGACGTACGGTCGAGTTTAAGCTGGTTGACCGTAATACCAACATCGATTTTGCAGAGGATTGGCTGAATGCCGGGGCTCTGCAGCGTGACACTGATGGAGCGTATCTTGTTGACGACATCGATTATATTCGCGATTACGCAAAAGATGCAATCAAGGGATGCAATCCAGATGTAGAAGGCAAGTTGAATGCAAATTTATTTTGCTTTTAATTCGCTTTTTGCTTGACAGTGTATGCGGCCGGAGTAAAATGTTAATTAGTTAATAGATATCATCTTACTTCCACAGCGGCAGCTTGAAAAGTTGTCCTCCGGAACCAAATCCGGTCGTGGTTCATTTTTCATAATTCGCTTAGAAGCGGACTTCCTGTTTTCAGGGAGCCCGCTTTTTTGTTTTGAATTTCCAGTGCATTGCACTGTTTTTAATAGATGTCCGAACAGCTAACTTCAGTTAGTCTGCACAACAAATCACAATCCATACTAATGGAGAAAGGAAGGTAATCTATTATGATTATCAACAATGTTAAGTATCTCACCCTGTCGGAATACTGCGAAGCAGTGAATGCTGAACGCAGCAAGACTGGTCTCAACCCGATTTCTGAGGGAGCTGTCCGCACTAAGGTCGCTCGCCATCAGATTCCGGCCGAGAAAATCGGCTGTCAGTGGATGGTAGTCTCTGGTACTCCGTGGCCCGAGAAAACCGTTCGCTAACCGATTCACGTATCCAAATCACAACCCAAACAAGAAAGGACAATCATGAAAATGAAAAACTTCAAAATCAACTCCGAAAACATAACCAACATCGCTGCACGAATTGTCGTTGCAGTAGGCATCATCGTTCTGGTGGTTGTTGCGTTCAAACTCGCAGCATTTCTCCTGACCAAAATCCTGTTCCCTTTGCTGGGCGGTGTGATTCAGATACTCTTCGAGGCAACTAGCTGGATTATCCCGCTGTTCCTCATCAGCCGCACCAAGACTTTCCAGAAGGCTTATAACGCAGCTCGCGGAAAGCACGAGGAGAAGGAAAACAAAAACAAATAACAGCACAGCCTTTGTCCGGCACGGCTCATCTGCTTAAAGCGGGTGGGCCGTTTTTTGTTGCAAAATATGAGGATGGCAAAAAAAATGAATGTGTACAAAAGTATGGGCTTGAAACAGGTGACATCGGAACAGGAACCCCATGTGCAGAAAGACCCAAATGGAGAACAGCGGTGATTCATATGCTTTTTGCTGCTTGCACATCTGTGCGGGTTAGGTACAATTATAAATGTAGCATGGATACCATCTCATTTAACTTATCATTAACACTCATGCGCTTGGTTGCTACACCGGGCGCTTTTTTGATATACAAAGGAGGATTTTTTGATTATGTCATTTTATTATAAACCAGAATGGTGCTTATATGCTGCCAGCGAAGTGGAACGAAATCAGGCTGCAAAGAAGCGCTTTGTTGATGAATATGAAAGCGATGTTTGCTACCGTAAGGAAGCCAAAAACCTACTCAATGATAAAATAATGGGCTTAACGGAAGTCGTACCTTCTCGTCGTGCCGATACGGTGAAGGTGGCTGCCGTTATGAGTTATTTACTATTCAATGAAAACAAGCCAAAATGGACAAAACTTGTACAGCTGCTGGGACGCGATTTTTCCTATATGTCTCGAATGGTAAGTGCAATGTACGCAGGTACGAAGGCAGCATACGATTTCACAGATGAAATCAACAAACCGGAGAACGTGGCAAAGAGATATCTGTTTTTCTTGTACGGATATGCCAGCCCGGAAAGCCAGCTTCCCCAAAACAAAGATGTCTATGATATCTGGACCCGAAATTTGGCAAATTCAGAAGGCGAAGACAGCGCCATCCAAAGAGAATTCTTTGCGAAACTTGGCACAGGCGTACAGAAAACAATTAGTGACCTTCAGAACAAAGTGATTGCCGATATGAACAAAGCAACTATTGATGTGAAAGTAAACGATAACTTAACAATCCAAAAGACAGAATTTAGTGATTCGAATTACTCCATCATGTGTGATGGCTATGCTATCTGTGAAGATGCTATGTGTCAGGCAGGCGTTGGCTTCAAACCAGTAGCAAACAGACCTCTAACAAAACAAGAGTTCCGTAATATGCAGGCGAATCTCGCGGAGGATGTTCAGTTTGTCTGCAAAGAGGACGATGACAGCTTTTGCTTTGGCATGCTGGAAGCCCTTGTCATGGATGGACTTATCACCGTTGATGATAAGAACAACATGCTGATTTCCCAGAAAGTATCACAGCAGACGCTTAATCTTATCAATCTTTATAACTTTATGCTTCCTGTTTACGCGTCAGTCTACAACTTGGCGAATGCTTACGCCGATGAAATTCGTAGAGCTGTTTCGCGTGAGCTGTTTGGACAGGATGAGGGTACTTCGGATGAAATGCTCGTTAAGCAGATTGACGCTCTGAACAAAAAGCTGGTAGACGCAGAGGCTTGTGTAGAGCGAGCTGAAAACAAGGCAGCTGATGCAGACAAGCTGCTGCAGCAGAGTAAGAAGCGCGAAAACGCTCTGACATCCAAGCTGGAAACGGCGTATGCGGAGATTGACGAACTGATGCAGCTGGTTCCGGAAGAGACAGAGGATGATTTGCCAGATGAGCAGGAGGCTCTTGAGGAAGAAACCTTGCAGCCTGACGATGAACCCGATGTCGATTATGGGAAAAAGCTGGATGAACTACTTCAGAAATATTCGGTTGCTGTCGTTGGCGGCAATCAAAACCTGATGAAGCGATTCCAAGTTCTTCATCCCGATGCCATCTATGTGAGCAAAGATATGGTGGCGGCCTGTGACCAGATGATTCACGCTACAGACCTTGTGCTCTGCAAGGTGGATTCCATGTCCCATGCACTTTACAATAAATGCAAAGTGACATGCCATCGTTATGATATTCAGATGAACTATCTGCCGAATGTCACATCCTGCACGCGCCTTGAAAAATGTATGTGCGAGATGATTGAGGCACTCTCTGCTTGACGGATTGTGCGGCACGGATAAAATAATAAATGTACGATGGATAACATTGAACGGTTTCATACGTTGGGACCCGTCGCACAATTTACATTCTGCTGATATAGGCAGCCATCCTTTACCGGGTGGCTGCCTATTTTTATCGGCATATCAAATAGAAAGGAGTTTATCAATGAGTAAAAACAAGAACCAAAACAAAAATCAGACAAGTTACGAAGAGCAAAACCGACAGCTTGTCGATGCTCTCTATGAGCAAAAACTTGTAAAGCCAACATGCAGCGACTGCGATGACTATTTTGGTGCGATGGTTTCCATCTTGGCAAAACGCGGATTCGAGCAGGAAGCTTTCGAGCGAGAGCTTCACAAATGCGAAGGGAAAATGAAGAAAAGCCTTGAGGATAGTGGCAACCCATATTTCTTGTGGCTTGTGCATAATTGTCAGGCGTGTTGGCTATCTACGCCGGTTGATGTTGCAACGCCCGGAAGCGAGGATTACGATACATGGTCTTACTATATGTACAGTAATGACGTAAAGGCGTATCTTATCACGGTAAATGAAAAAGTCGAAAAGGTGGCATATCCGAAATGTTTGGAGGTGCTGCGAAAAAAATAAAGGGGTAAGTAAAATTGGATAACACAAGTGTTGTTACGCTAAATAAGTGTAACGTAAAGCGTGTGCTGAAGGCCGTGCCAACAAGCACAAATTACGCCTGCTGTATTTTTACAACTTGTGTAAAAGGGCAAGAGGATATGTTTCCTCCTGAGGTGCGCAGATACGGCGGGATGACGGCAGAATTCAAAGCTACATCTCAGCACATTCCCGTTGAACTATTAAAGAAGATTTCTTTCCGTCTGGAAGGGCACTGGACAACGGATTCTAAAGAGGAAAACGAGAAAATCTTCATTGCGGAGAAGGCAACTGAGATTTTGCCTGAAACCGAAAGCGAGGTTTGCAAGTTCCTGATGCGGAATTGCAGCAGCCTGGGAAAGACGATGGCAAACCATATTGTTGAACGTTTTGGGATGAACACATTGGACGTTTGCGCTCATCACTGCAAACAGCTGTTTGACATTCCAAGAATCGATGACAAGGTCATTGCCAAACTCAACGATGCCTGCTTGTCCGCTCTGGTCCGCGCAGATGTTCTTAAACTTCTGCAAGGCGTAGACGTTTCACCATCCGCTATCAACACATTGGTTGAGACGTACGGAAATGAAACGATTCACGTTCTGGAAAACAATCCCTATAAGCCCGTCCCGATTTTGGGCTTTGCGGTGATGGACCAGATTGCGCTGGCAATGGGCGAGCCGGTAGATTCCGAGCGCCGCATGACCTGCGCGACAATCGAAGCATTACATATCGCCTGCCAAAAGACAGGAAGTATGTGTGCGGAAGAGAGCGCTATCTTAGCTCGGATGGCCGCGCTCACTCCACAGGTGAGTGCAGAACGTCAAAAAGAATCGCTTGATGATGTTGCCAAGGTATATGCGATTGTCAAGCAGGGCAAATACTACTACGATAAAGACGATTTCCTGGCAGAGCGTAAAATGTCAGCTAAAATCGTTGAACTTGCCAGTGCTGAGCCGATAAAAGAGCGAGAAATCGAGGACGCTTTCATCAAATGGCAGAAAGAGAATGCAATCATTCTCTCTCCACGACAGGCTGAAGCCGTTCGAAACCTAAAGTACCGTATCTCTATCGTCACTGGTGGCCCCGGTACAGGCAAGACCACTTGTCTGCGGGCTATCATGGATGTGTACCATATGGTATGGCCGGAGGAACATATTCTATTGATGGCTCCAACGGGCTTGGCCGCCAAGCGTATGGCGGAAAGCACCGGTATGAACTCATCCACGATTCATAAGGCTTGTGGCTTGGTTCCGGCAAATAATCCGAGCGGATTCACAGCGCAAGGAGACTGCACCATCTGCGGTTTCATTGGCATTGATGAAATGAGTATGGTCGGTGAACACCTATTCGCTTATGCAATCGACGCTGTTTTGAGCAGCCCATCCACCAGAATTGTGCTGCTTGGCGATACGGACCAGTTGGCTCCTGTAGCTCGTGGTGACGTTTTGCGTGATTTAATCAAGTGCGGCGTTATTAAAACCGTTCGCCTTGATGTCAACTATCGGCAGGGGAGTACCTCGACGATTACAGATGCTTCCATCAAGATTCGTGAGAATCGCGCTTATACCGGAAATACCCGGAATCTTATGTTTGATGATGAATTTCGCTTTGTTCCGGTTGCTGAAAAGGATAAGGAAAAAGAAGCGAATGAAATCATGAATCATATCGTTGATGAGTATCTGAATGGCGTATCCAAATACGGTATGGAAGGGACGATTGTTCTGACTCCTACGCATTATGATAAAGGCACGCCGAGCGGATATCTTTGCAAGAACCGTGTCAACGCTGCAATTCAGGCGATTGTGAACCCTAAAACGGATGATAAGCTCTGTGTTGAAATCGGCAAGCAACTGTTTATGGTTGGCGACCGAATCATTCAGCGAAAAAACACCGAGCAGGTCATTAACGGTGACTTGGGAACGATTCAATCAATTGCCCAGTTGGAAAGCGATGTTGCCGTTGAAATCTATTTTGATTCGAAAGGAGAAACCTTAGTTTATAATAATGAAGATATGAAAGATATTGAGCTTGCGTATGCCATTACCGTGCATAGCTCTCAGGGATGCGAATTTCCTTGCTGCATTATTCCGGTGAGTATGACATACGGAGTGATGTTGACAAAGCCTTTGTACTATACCGGTATTACGCGAGCCAAAAAGAAATTGGTGATGATTGGCGATGAGGAAGCACTGAAATATGCGCTTCAGAATTTTCGTAAGCAGACCCGCAAATCCTTGCTCGGTCCGCGCATCATCACGAAACTAAAAAAAGCCAAAACATAAAATTAGTTATAGCGGGAGTTCCTCATGACAGGAGCTCCCGCTTTTTCGTTTTGTGTGAATAATGCTTCAAATAAACGAATGTATGATTGTTGCACGCCTTTGCGAGGTGCAGATAATAGATATTGTAGAGTTAAAGGGCTGAGCAATCAACCTGTAAAGACTCTACTACGATGATTATCGAAGGAAGGAGGTAGTTCGAAATGAATATGAAAAACAGCTTGCAGAAACGCACCCCGGTGCAGAACCTCCAGATGGCTGTAGGTACTGCTTGTGCAATGGGTACTGCTACCATGCTGAGCACGGTTATGGCTTATGCAGATGTAAGCACTGCTATTGACAAAGTGTTCACCGTAGGCAGCCAGGTTAGCAACTCTATTGCTAAAGGCTTGACCAACGTCGTTGTTCCTATCGGCATCGCAGTATTCCTGTATCTGCTGGTGCGTATGCTGCTGGCCAGTGACCCGAAAGACGTTCAGACTTATAAGAAACGTCTTATCGTGGTTGCCATCATCGTCGTGGCTGCTGTTGCAGTGCCCGGCCTGATGAAGGTTGCTAATGAACTTGGTGGCCAGATTAACGGCGAGCTCGGCGGCAATAACCTTGGCGGCAATAACCTTGGCGGCAATAACCTTGGCGTCTAATATTCGCTTTGCGGCTAAAAGGCTCGTCCGAGTAATCGGGCGGGTCTTTTTTTATTGAAAGAAGGTGAGCAACATTAACTCTCTTATAAAATGTAAACCCGTAAAAGGAAAGAAAGCCGTTAAGCGTTCCATGGCCGCTGTTATTCTTGCATTTGCAATGACCGGATGCATTGCGCTTTCTGCGGTTTCTGACCTTGTCAGTAACTTCCTCAGTCTGGTTGTCATGGTCATCGCACGTATTATCTTGCAGTTTTGTGACCTTATTATGAATCCGCTGCTCGAAATTACGCAGATGACGACAGAAGAAGTCGCCCATTATATTCCTGGCTTTGCAATGAGTGGGAACGGCATTGGGGGTTATTTTTCACAAGCCATAATGGTAATTTCGACAACAATCGCCGGAGCACTGATTGCCGTTCGTATCATCTCGTATTTGATGGAAACTGCAGACGGCGCAAGGACCGAAAGCGTACCAAAACTGATTTGGAACGCTGTCTTTGGCATGGTTCTTACTCTTACAGGCAGTCACTTCCTTCAGTTGATGTTCGATGAAATCATTTCGCCTCTGACAACGGCGTTAAGTGAAGGCGTTACAGGTGGCGGATTGGGGGAGTTTTCGTTTGAAGACTCTGGCATGAAAATTATTGGCCAGACTGAATCTGGCGATGCGGCTGGAACAATAGTTGCATGGATGGGAGGTTTCTCGATTGTCGAAGGTGCTTCTCTGGTTGTCAGCGTTGTGTTTCTGTTTTTGATTTGGTGGAACCTGATTAAGTTGGTACTTGAATGTGCGGAACGATACATCATTTGCGTCTTCACTATTTTGCTTTCGCCTCTGGCATTTGCCACGGCAACTAACGAAAGAACAAAAGATACGGCAGTCAACTGGATGCAGATGTTCTGGTCACAATGTGTTTTGCTGATTCTGAACATTTGGGTCGTTGGTATTGCACGAACGGCATTGAACATCGGATTGGTCGGCGCATCTGTTGAAAGCGTCGTGAAATGGGGCCTTGTCACATACGCATACCTCAAAATCGCACAAAAGCTGGACGATATGCTTGCAAAAGCTGGATTCCGCATCACAAGCACAACAGGTCTTGACCCGATGAGTGAAGCGGCTGGCGCTTTCCGAATTATTGCGGGTGCTGCGCATGATGTTCTTGATTTGGCAGGCAGCGTTGCTGGCCACGGCCGTGCAGCTGCTGATGCCATTGGAAATGTTGTAGGCGGCGCGGGCAGTAATAGCAAGCCAATTGCTGCAGGCGTGGCAGCAGCTGCAGGTGCCAATGGCGCAGCGGCTGGGGCTGCAAACAATCTGGATAAATACGGTAAGGTCAGCTATGGCGACAAGGAAAAGGCCGACCGCTTTGTACGTGGTACGAACGCCGAACGCAGCGACATGTACAAAAACCCTGGCGAGACCTTCAACTCCAATTCGAATCGTCAGGCTATGGCGAACGCTCTGGATGAGCTCGGATTTGACGGCGGCAAGGTGTCTCAGGGTACGGTTGAAGACCTGGCTCCCGATAACGCCATTAAAGGTGCTGTCAATGGTAAGGTCACTTACCGCGATGAGAATGGCAAGATTACAGGCGTTTCCGGATTCCGTTATTCGAGTGATGAATCTGGCATGACTGCAACCAAGACTTCCGACCTGGCTATCAGTCCGGATGGGCAAAGCGCAATTCTTACTACGGATAAAGGCAAGTTCCGTCTTGAAAATACCGGACGCACTGCGGCAAATGGCTCTCAGGAATGGACCGCTACTCGCATGACGGACGGGAAGGGGAGAAGTCTTGGCGACGTTATTCCGGATACAAAGAACTCCACATCTTTCAGCGTCCCCGCTGGTCAGCTGAACAAGTATGGTGCAGATGGCGCGGCCGCAATTGCCGCAAGGTCCGCGATGGAAAGCAAAAACCTGGATTACCTTACTCGTGTTACTGATTCCGCGCTTAATAAGCACGACCAGGAACAGGCGGCTGCTGTTACCCGAGACGCCAAACAGGCCGAGGCCCAAAAGCAGTTTGATACTGCCAAAGAAAATTACGCCGGTCGGTTCCAGATGTCCAACGAGCAGCGTGCCGCAGAAATGCGCAACCCGGATTCTGCTGTTGATTACAATTCTCAGGAATCTTTGGCTGCTATGCAGGACACGCTTGCAAATGCTGACCCTGAGCTGGCAGAGCAGTTTGCTAAAGGTGCGAAAGTCACCGGTATTGACATGGCCATGGGCCGTGACGATATGCCTGATGGTGCTTTGACTGTTACGGTCAGCGATGGCAACACTACCGATACTTACATGGTATCGAACCCGAAGGGCAGCCTGACAGACGAAGAAGCTGCCCAGGTTATTGCATCTGGACAGTTGCCGAAGGGTACTGCTGAAGGCACTGGTGCCTCTGAAAACGTTACTGGCGATGCCGGTAACGCGACCATGGTTGATGGTGATGCAACCGCTAAGGAAACTGATGCAACCGCACCCGACGAAAATGGCCAGATTGCATACAACTCTTTGGCTGACGATGATTCCGGACAGGAAGTTACTGGTGCCGAGGTCGGCGATACGGTTGGCATGACACCGGAGGCTTTCGAGGCCACACATACGCCCGTGGCCGCAATGGATGAACCAGAACCTGAAGCCACTTCTTTCTGGGGACGTGTTGCATCGGTGTTCTCTGGCCGCCATGGCAACAGCGAAAGTTCTGAACCTGGCGTTGTGAATCCCGATACCGTAGCACAGGGTGGAACTACAGACGCTGTGCCTACTGGCAGTGGCGTACCGACACCGCAGACGGCAACGGCAACTACTACTGCTACAGGAGCAACTGGCTCTGCAAATGCTGCTAATACTGCACATGGTACGACAATCAATGCCAATGGTGTTGATAATACAGCTGCTGGCAATGCGGAATCTCGCACTCCTGGCGCAAACAACGTGAATGTGGTTAAACCTGCATCTACACCTGCGGGCGCACCTGTCGCAAATGGTACGGCTACAAGCAAACCGATTAACGCTGCAAATGTAACCGTTACGGGAGCATCTGCATCTGGCAACGCATCTGGTACAAGTACGAACGTGCCGCAAGCAAAGTCTGGCAATGGCACGCCTACAAACGCAACCGTTGAGGATTCCGCAACGCCTCTGGTACACGAGGGCAATACACCTATCAGCGGTGGTGGTACTGCCACAAACAAGGGTGCTGGTCCTGCTATTACGCCCACGCCTGAAGCCACATCTGGCGGCAGTAGTGGTATGACGGAAGGAAAAGGCACTGAACCCACGGTTGCTCCTACACCTGAAACTACATCTATTGTTGGCAGCCCTGTGGGCAAGAATGGCGCTGCTCCTGAACAGGGAATTAGCACCGTTCCTGCTGGCGGCAATGGAGCTGCTCCCGCGACTACACCCACGCCTGAAACTGCACCTACAGCAAAGGGTCAGGGCAATGTCCCGTCTGCAAATGTCAATACTGTTGGTGAAGACAATACTGCTCCTGCTGGCACTGCCGGTACTACAGCAACGAAGGCAACCGCACCTGTACTTAGCAATGCTGGTACATTGCCCACTGAACCTACCACTTCTGGCAGTGAAACTGCTGTCGCTCCTGGCACTCAGGCACAGAATGTATCCGCTAAACCAGCTCCGGGTTCTGAGCCTCAGAGCGAGAGCGAAATCTCTGCTGGTGGCAACGGCGCGGCTGGAGAAGGTAATACAGTCGTTATTGCTTCTCCCGCTCAGGGTGGTAATGTACCTCAGACTAAGGATGCAGCTCCTTCTGGACATGTCAAAATGGAAACCTCTGCTGACAGCAGCGTAACTTCTACCGTTACTCAGTCTGCTGGTGAAGACAGCGTTACCAATAGCAGCGCGGCTCAAACCGAGACTGTTGTGGATGGCACTGGTACTTTCAGTGAAAGCTCCGTTGGGTCTACGATGCAGTCTGCTACCGACAAGACCGTCACCGAAGAAGGCCCTGCACCTACAACTACACCGGCAAGCCCCGACAGCAGCGATTTCGCAGCAAATGATTCTACCGTTTCCGTCGAGTCTCCCGCTGGTAGTGCTCCCGGCGAAGAATTTGCTGGTCCTGCAGAGCAGACTACGAGTTACGGTTCTGCTGATGCGGAATTCGGCGGCTCGAATACGCCTTCCGACATCGGCGTCGTCAATGAAAACGCTGGCTCTACTGGCTCCGAAACTCAGCTCATGGATGACGGTTCTGATGCAGTCCAGACCCATGCACCTGCGCAATTCGAGAGTGCAACCGGTGCCGCTGTCAATGACAGTGTAACTGGTGATGCTTCTGCTGATTACGCTGAGCCCCCGGCTGACGCTGGCAATGGTGCTGTTACTGAGAACTCGGGGTCTACTGATTCCGAGACTCAGTTCGCGAATGACAGCTCTGCTGCGGTTCAGACTCATACACCCGCTAGTCAGGCTGACAATGCTGCTACAAATGACAATGTGTCTGATGACGCTTCTGTCGATTACGCTGAACCTCCTGCTAACGCAGATAACGCTTCTGGCGGCAGTGCTGCTCCTGTTGTACAACATACGGACAATGAACCGGCTGTCGGAGAATCCGATGATTCGGATACATCTTCTGGCTATGTCGGCGGCACTGAGGATGTTGGCTCTGCTGATGTGGATGCTTCGCCCATGGATGGTGACTCTGCTACAGTGGAAACTCAGGCACCTGCAAGTTACGCTGATAGAACGGTCGATACTGATGACGAAGCGGCAGGCAATGCTGGCCCTGACTATGCTGAACCTCCTGCTGACGCTGGCGGCGCTTCCAATGATGTTGCTGCACCCTCTGCACAACGCACTGACAGCGACGATGTTTCCGGTGAAGGCAATACGGGCTTCGCTGGAGGTAATGGCGGTGGCGACAATTACAGCTCCGATGAAGAAACTGCACCCACTGCCCAAGGCGTAAAGGCTCCCGCCGATGAAGATGATTCTGGTATCGGTGAACCCCCTGCAAAGGGAGAAAGCTCTTCCAACGTTGGTGCTGTTGCTGGTCATGCGGCACCTTCTGCTGACGGTGATGGCGATGATTTCGACGATAACGATGTCGGCTCTGCCTCGTTTGGCGGCAGCAACGGTAGCTCTCACGACGAGAATCCCGGCTCCGATGCTTCTTCGGGCAGCGGAGAGGAAACTTCCAATGACGATGCTACTGCTCCCACAGTTCAGCATCAGAATGTTGGCAATAATTCTCACGACGATGGCAGTTCGTCCGACGATAACGGCGGTACTACCGTAAGCGCACCTTCCGCACCTGCGCCTGAAATTCAAGGTAGTGGTGCAGTGAGCTCCGAAAGTGCTGGCTCCGACAATGATGGCTCTGCTGGTCAGACCGCGCCAGCCGCCTCTGTTACTGAAAATACTGCTCCTGCAAAGGCAACTTCCAAGGCGACGGCAGAAGCATCCAGAGCGGAAGATAATCCCGCCCCTGCCGCACAAAACTTCAATCATGGCGGTGTTGGCGAAGATACTGGTGACTCTGGTGATACCGATGGCTCCGCAGCTCGTAAACAGCCTGCCGAAAAACCTCCTGTGGATGGAACTCAGTTCTATGCTGATACATCTCGCAGTAATTCCTTTACCGAAGCCGGTACATCCAGCGACAATGCCGGTGTATCCAGTGCCGAACCCAATACATCTGGAGTTTCTAATGGACCTGAAATCAGGCCCTTGAGTCATTTGTCTATCAAAGCATTCAATGATACGAATGGCTTTGTTGAGAGTGATGGCATTGGCCGTATTCAGGTCACCCGCGTTAGTGTAGACCCCGATACGGGCATTACACAGTGGCGTATCATGCAAAAGCTCGATGCTGATGGCAACGTTCCTGAGACCCCGGATGTGATGAACATCGAACGGAGTGCTAAGTACAACAAGCAGACCCGCCGGTATGAGCCCGAAACGTTTGAAAGCATTGCCCGCCAGCTTGGCAAGGTGGATGACTACGAGAGCGTTGGGCCCGATACGGATGAGTCTTATAAACGGCGCAGCCAAAACCCCAAACAGGTTAAATCCCAGTCCAATGTCCGTTCTGATGTCCAGCCTCAACAGAAAAACGCTTATGAAGGAAAATCGTTCCGTGAACGCAACACCCGAAATGAGCGCAATGAGCGGAACAACAGGTTCCAGCAGATGATGCAAGGGAATAAGAGTCACAACGGTTCTAAAAACAAAAAGGACAAGCCGTCCAAATGATTCTTAGACGATAACCTTTTCCCGGCTTTCGAAAGAGAGTCGGGTGTCTCACGAATAAAGCCAGCACCTCCACGGGGTGTGAGATGGAAATGTGCAGAATCTTCTACACAGCTGAGGCTGGCTTGATTAAGGAAGGAGTGGTGTAAATTGAGTAATTTAACCGATGAAGCGGTCAATGACGCAAAACAGGGAGCTAAAGCAGTTTCCTCAACAGTACATGCTGTAAAACAAGGCGTTAAGGATGCTAAGGTCATTGGTAAAGCGGCGGGACAAGCAGCAGCAGGCGATTTTGCCGGTGCTGCTGCCACCATGGTTTCGCATCCAGAGACACTGATTAAAGTTATCGCGGCGGCTATCGTCATTGCACTCATACCAGTACTTTTATTGCTTTTCGGATTTATGTTTCTTACTCAAATTCCGGGAACGATTGCAGAAACGACAATGAGTGCGTTAGGGGAAACGGTTGATGAGGTTGTGCTTGGCTGGGAAGGCTTCAAGGCTCAGTTATCTAATGGTATTGATGATTTTTTGACCTGGATTACAACGGGTGAAAAAGGCGATGCATCGCAAGCGTATCAGGATGATATTGCGATTGCTTCAGACGATATATTTCAATCTTATATTGGAACGTCAAATGTGATTGTTGCGGTTCTGAACAATTATTTTAGGGACGCCTATACCGATTATCTGGAAAGCGTAAAGAAAACGGCTCAAGATGAAGTCGAAAAAGCTAAAAAAGCGGCGATGAGTGACCCTAACAACGTTACCATAGACAATATTACCTGTACCATAGATAAAGATTTGTACGATGGCAAGAATTACCTTAACTGGACGTTCTATATCATGGCTGGAGACAGCTATGCGGCTCGTACTGATGAAGGACTTTCTTTCCGCGTTCCCAAAATGGTAGAAGCAGCCAAAAAACTTGTTAAGAGTAAAGTTTGGAAAACCGAAGTAACAACAACAACAACATATGGTAAAAAAACTGTCACCACAATGGAACCTAAGATGGACGAGGACGGAAATCCGGTCTTTGATGAAGATGGAACGATTGTGATGGAACGTGTAAGTAAGGTGGTAAAAACAGCAAATATTAAATGCCTTTACTCGATTAAGCCGTCTCAAGCTTCGAAAAAAGTTATTATGGAATACTTCAATGTTCCACAAGATGAGGACACGGTTGAGAGTGATACTTCCGAAGCCGACCTTTTTGATGAAGAAGCTGCGACAATGCGGCAGCTGTATAATGCCGCTGAAGCAGATTTCGAAGGGGATTCTTCGTTGGATATCGGGGCTGGTGATAGCACTGGTGGCGCTGGTACTGGCACAGTCATCAGCGGTTCTATCAAACAAATGATTGAACAGTTCTACGCCACCCATTCCGACGAACTGTTTGAGTGCCCGGCTTCGGGCCTTCTCCCTGGACCGTGGAGCGGCTGGAAGGCCAAGGTTACATCCAGCTGGCAATCGCCTCGTGGCGATACGAAGCACAATGGCACGGATATCGTCCCACCGCATTCGATATATCCTATGAGTGCTCCGTTTAAGGGCATCATTGTCGGCAAGCAAGATGGCTATTCAAACGGCGTACTTGTCACAAAAGGAAATGGACAGCGTGGTAACATGCTGATGATTTATTACGGGGAACGCGGTGGCGTAGTTCCGGGCGAAAAGAATGGCGTTTTCATTCTGTATCAGCATTTGAGCCCGGGCCTTTCGTACAATGTTGATGATACAATTTCTGCTGGCGCAACAATCGCTTCCACCGGCTACAGTGGCTATTGTCTTAGTAGTCATGGTGGTACAGGTGAACATTTGCACCTTGAACTTTATTACGGCGAAACTCAAAAGGACCCCGAAATTGAAATGAGTAACTAAACTAATTGAAGAAAGGAGTAAGGCCCCACTTGAGATAGAAGTGGGGTCATTTTTATTATGGACAACTTTATGAAAAGTGCCGCTATTTTGGGCGCTTGCCTTTGCTGTCTGACTGCTTGTAAAGGAAACAGCGGAAACAGCGACACGAATGCTAATAGCTCCACCGCGCCGACTCCGTCCATTCAAAGTACATCGGAACCGTCATCAAATCCCGATATCGGTGGTGAAGTGGATACATCAGGCGGCACCCAAATGAAAGACGGTGAAATCGTTCTAACCAAGCTTAATGTCAAAAACCCGAACAACCTCGATTGCAACGGATACAAGGAAGTGAAAATGGGCGATGGCTCTCCTCTATATAAGGAGAAGGCTCAGGTGATAGAAAGCATGGGCTTGATTCCGTATACGGATGATAACGGAAACGGCCTTGAGATTTTCAGCGGCCATACCGTGTATCTGCGTCCGAACCCGGAATACATGGAGCCGGAAGAGACTCCCGTTCCTGACGATGAAGCCTCGGAAGGTGAGACTGTAGATGAGGCGGAGACTTCCTCCGATGACTCCGCGTCAAGTGAAGAATCCGATGGCAAGGTCTTGGGCGTTGATGAGAAGGATATCGTTTCGGAATCCGGACACTTTGATGCTGATGGGAACTATGTTGTCGATAGAGTGAGCACGACTGGATATGACGATTCGAACGGCTATAGCGTTGACGATGAATATTTGAAGTGCATTGTTTCCGGTGAGGAAGTCTATGAGCTTGATAAGGATTCGCTTGCCATTGATTATCCAACAGATTTTTCACAGCTTCGAAAAGAAGGTTCCTGTGAACGGCTTTACATCTTCAGTTCCCAGGAAGATTACGACCAGGCAATCAAGAATCGAGAAGATGGTCAGGCTATCCTGAAAGGTGAAAAGACTGCTCCTACGAAATGCGTTATCTTGAACGGTTCTTTGATGCCCGGGATGCACTTCTCCATCAATAGCGATGGCCGCTTGTGCGTTTCGGTTCGTGCATTGGCTGAGGCTTATGACAGCAATACGCAGTATGCAGAGGACGCGGGTCTTCTCTATGTTCCCATCACTTATGGGCATTGGGAATATGTGCCGTCCGCAAGAGCTTTGACCAAAGCAAGCGAGTATTTTGAAATCCACGGTGACAGGAAAACCTTCAAATATACGTCGCGCAATACATCGTATGCCTGGACCGATACGATGACGCTGGCCCAAGATAATACGTTCACAATGCCGATTGAAGACGTTTCGAGAATCTTCGGCTGGGAATTCTGGTACAACGATAATATTTTGAAGGTCGTTACGGATTCTCTTGACGATACAAACCCTGACAACTTTATCTTGCAGGAAGTGGATACGACCGTTACAGAAGGAGAAGTTGAGGATTTGGATACTTCCGACAGCGAAGAAGAAACCGAAAACACTGACAGTGAGGTGGACAACCAGTGACCAAATGGAACGAATTCAAAACGAAAATTTTGATGCTGTCAAAGGGTGAAAAGCTCGTACTTTTGTTCTGCTTTTCCTTTCTTATCAGTCTTTTCCCGGCAGGATGTATTGCAAAAGTCTTTGTCGGGGAATGGGATGCGGGGGTTTTGCGGGGCTTTGTGCTTGCCCTGACGACCGGTTACGGTATTGTGACGGCACTTGTCTTTGCGTGCGCCATTACATTCATTATTATCCGGTTTTCCGTCAATAACACAGACCTCAACGCAACCAAAGAAGTGGACGACCGTGGCGTTGCAACGTCTATGGCGGGCACATACGGCACAGCTCGCTGGATGAACGAAACGGAAGCCAAAAAGGTCTATGAGGTCGGCCCGGTTGAAAACGTGACGGGCACGATTCTTGGACAGTTCACGCAAGACGGTGAGGAGGTTATCGCGCTTCCTTTTGAACCTACTGGTAACCGGAACCTTATCCTTATCGGACCTCCGGGTTCAGGTAAGTCTTTTGGCTATGTCAGAACGGCGGTATTCCAATCTATTGTGCGTGGCGAATCGGTTGTAGTCACTGACCCGAAAGGCGAAATTCACAACGATATGCGTAAACTTTTGGAGTCCCGTGGTTATAAGGTCAAGGTCTTTAACCTTATCAATCTGGACCTTTCTAATGCATGGGATTGTGTTCAGGAAATTTATGACCCGATTACCGGCAACATTGATGACCAGCGTGTGATTACCTTCTGTAAAACCGTTATTGCGAACACCGGCGGCGGCGCAAACAGCAAGGGCGACCCGTTCTGGGAGAGCTCGGAAGAGAACCTGTTCCGCGTTGCGGTTTCTTATTGTGCTTATATCCGTGAGAAGAGCCTGATTGAGATTTATGAGCGCCGTGCAAAAGAGCTTTTGACGCAGTTGCCGTACATCACTCGGGAAGATGAGCAATCTCTGATTGAGATTGTAAAGAATCCGGAATCCGCAATGGTGGATAGACGCCGGGTTGTCGAATACCTTGCTCATTCGTTCTACGGTGATGAGGAAGGGGACAGGAAGCTTTCTGAATGGGAAGAAGATGCTCCGACCTGTAACATCTCTGATATCTATGACGCTCTGCTTCACAACGACCTTGATAAGTGGGAAGCAAACTTCAAGTATGTACCGCTGAGCCATCCGGCCGCATCTGCATGGGCAGTGTTTAAGGGTATGGGTGAGCGCGTACAGCCCAACATTGTTGGCGGCTTGAATACTCGACTCCAGCTGTTCATGACCTACAAGGTTCGCCGCGTTATCAGTAACGATGACATTCGCCTGGCAAATCTTGGCGCGGAAAAAACCGCATTGTTCCTTATCATTTCCGATGATAACGCTTCTATGCAGCTGCTTTCCTCTCTGCTTCTGAGCTTCCTGTTCAAAGACCTGAAAGAAGCTTTCGATGCAGTTGGTGGTGAAGGACGCATCCCGGTCAACGTTGTTGCGGACGAGTTGGCAAACACTGGCGTCTGGCCGAACTTTGAAAAGACGATTGCTACTGCACGCTCTCGTAAGATTGCAGTTTCCCTCATTTTGCAGAGTTTGCCGCAGTTGACTCAGTTGTACGGCGAGGAAAACGCCGAAACTATCATCGGCTGCTGCAATACGATGCTGGTTCTGGGCTGTAATGATAAGTATACAGCCGAATATATTTCCGATAAGAGCGGCATTGTTACGATTCGCGCCAAGAGCGTCAGCGATACTCGTGCTTCCTCTGCCGGAAATCGCGGCGTGATGCAAGGGTATTCGCTCAGTGAAGGCGACGGCAAACGCAATCTTGTGAACCCTGATGAAGTTCAGCATTTGGACAAGGAACAGATTTTGATTATGACGAATGGCCAGAACATGTTGGAAGCCAAGCGCTTCGGATTTATTCATCATCCTCTGTTCAATGACCCGCATTTTGTCCCCACCAAATGGGCAGAACTTCCGAAAACCGCAGACCTTTATCCCAATGCCCGGAAACACGACGCAATTGAATCCCGTGAATCGTCGTTCGGTGATATCCAGCGCCAGAAAGAAATCAATACAGATATTACGCAGAAGCGTTCCGAAGAGCGCATGAAACCGCGTTTGTCCAAGAAAGATTTGCTGGCTACGGATGAACCTGCTCCCAAAAAGAAAAACGCATTCAAAAAATAAATAGTTTGTTCCTTAACCCCTGGTTACTGATTGTGTGACCGGGGTTTTTCTTTTTCCCTGATTCGCTCCATGCGGGTCAGGAACCACACAAATCGACAGCCTCCGCGCGGCGTGTGGTGGACAGTGCCCGAATCCTGCTACCGGGCAGCGACAAATGTCGATAATCTCATATTTCTTTTTTAACACAAAGGAGACAAATACCATGAACGAAAATGAAATGCTGAATCCCACTGCCGTTGAAACCAATGAAGCTGCTGTCGCTGCTGTACCTGAAGAAAATGTAAACGCCGCGCCGGTATCTGAACCGCAGGAAGCGAAAGAGGCTACCGAAGCAGCTCCCGCCGATGAGGGCGTTGACGAAGAAGTCAATGAGGTTCCTCGTGCGACTCGCCGCTTCAATGATGATGACTTGGCGATTGGTGCTTTCATTGATGACGGCAACGATATGCTGCATGTCGATATGCCCGAAGACCGCCGCGCTCGTGACCTGGCTGAGATGCGCCGCTGCGTTGCTGACAACAAGCATGGTCCTCGACGCTTCCTGCAGGGCAAGGTCTTTGGCGTTCGCCCGGTTCAGAATGGCAGCGCTGTCGTTGAAGTGAGCCGTGGCACGCTGCGCGTCATGATTCCGGCAGAGGACTTCTTCTACTTCAGTCTGATGAAGGGCATTGAGGAGAACGATGCGACTACCCGGCAGCGCCGTTATCTGCGTAAGGCAAAGCTGATGAATGGCGCTATCATCAACTTCTGCCCGTACATGGAAGCCAAGTCTGAGGATGGCGAGGTCGTATTCGCTGGCTCTCGTCAGGACGCTATGCAGCTCCAGCGCAACCGTCACTTCTTTGGCCGCAATGCGGATGTTCAGAACGGCTCCCGCGCTATCGCTTCTATTCTGTCCAGTGGCCCGGATTACGTCATCGCTGAAGCTCTGGGCGTTGAGACCAGCATCGGTGCTGGTGCTCTGTCTGCTTACGAGTATATCGACGATGTATCCAAGAAGTTCCATGTCGGTGAAGGCATTCCAGTGGTTATCGAAGACCTGAACGTGGATAACGAAAATGGCACTGTCAGCATGCGCATGAACCGCGCTATCCTGGAACGCCGCGCTAATCCCGCAATGAACATCCACAGCCTGGCTCGCAACGGCGCTTACGGTGCTACCGTGACTTCCGTTCAGGACAACTACTACCGCCTGATTGTGGATGTCGGCAACATTCAGGCTCGCGTTGCTCGTACCGCTTCCGATGAACTGCTGACTCGCGGCGACCGCGTGACGCTGCTTGTCTACGGTTACGACGATAAGCGCAACTACGTTTGGGGCGCTTGCCATAAGGCGTAACTGAAACCCGGCCGCTTACTTTTTCTGGCGAGTGGCCGGATACCGCGCATTGTCATCAGCCTTCTCGCGGCGCGTGGTGAGCAACTGTAAAAAATGCAGGCCAATGATGACACTTGTTGAAAATGAATTTATTAAGTGGTGACGAGGTGATTTTTTGTGAGTAGGTGTGCGAATATGCGGTCGGGAATGTTTCATACGACAATAAATGACACAGAAATTTTTGTTACGTGCAGTATAAATGGGCCATGCGTCAAACTGACGGTCTCTGCGTTCTTTGAAAGTGATTTATCTGATATGTGCAGTCAGATGCAGGCAATGAAAAGCGAGCCGGTTTTGCTTTCAATGGATGTCTATAAAAACGGTACAGTAGCAAACATCAGCGCTGTTGGATTATTGTCCAGAAAAGAAAAGGAAGACCAGAATATGCTGATGCAGCTATATCGTAATTGCTGCGCCGCAATGCTTGTATTGGCTCGGCAAAAGGGGGAAGAAGCATGAGTAAAGAAGAGCAGAAGCCAAATATTTATCAAATCCCCAAAAACTCGTTTGATACCGGGTACGTGTTGAACGGACAATTCAAAACTCGAAACTTCGTTGAAGGTATCATCCTGGCACTACCGTTCTTGGGAATTTTCATTTATGGATGGCATGATTTGGGATGGGATGTACAAAGTACCGTGGCCTATTGCGCAATACTCTGTGCTGCTGCTTTCCTTGGTGCAGCTCACGGTGTTGGCGGCGATAGCTTGTTTGAGTTTATTCAACGTGTTATCCGTTTCCGGCAAAGTCGCAGAATCTCAAAATACAATCCTCGTATCAAAACCGAACTTGAACCGGAATATCTGATTCATGACGGGCGGATGCTTCCGAAAGACAAGCTCAAGCAAATGCTTGGCACTGTAAAGGGAAAAGTCCTTGGTGAAGAGAACGGTCCTATCAGTTCCGACATTACAGATGAAGAGCTCAAGGTCTTCTACGATGATGACTATGGGTTCCTGGAAAAACCGGATGCCCTCAAATCTAAAGCAGAACTCCGTGCTGAAGCAAAACAGCGTGCGAAAGAAGAGAAGGAATACATTAACTCTTTGCCCCGTTCTGAACGCAAGGCTGCCAGAGAAGAAATCAAGCGTAAGCGTGAACAGGAAGAGGCTGAGAAGAAGGCAAAAGAAGCAGAGCGCGAACGCATTATTAACGAAGCCATCAAGAAGCGTCTGGATAAAGCCGAGCGTGTTAAGACCGCACAGTATTACGAGAAGTTCATGGACCCCGACAATGAGCAGGAAAATGACAAGCCGGAAGAGAATAACGCTGAACTGAATCCTCAGGCTGTAGAGCTCAAGCCCGTCACTGTAGGGCCGAGCAATAATGCGGTTCAGGATGATGTCGATATCTTTGACAGTGAAGAAAGTATCGACACCGATGAAGTAGAAGCGAATGCGGAAGCAGATGCGGATACAGAGCTGTTTGAGGACGGCACTGATACCGATATCCAAGCCCCGCAGATTGATGATGTAGTCTTTGACGATGAAACGGAAGTACTTGACGTCGATGAGGACTTGGATGACTTGTCGGTTGATATCCAGGATACTCAGTCTGCACAGCCCGCAAAGCAGGGCAGGGGACAAGTCGTGAACAGCGATGACGATGTCAGCTTGGATGATGTAGACCTTTTCGATGACAGCACGGTCAGCCGCACAGAGGAAAGACCTCAGAACGTCAAAACCTCTGGAAAGACGATGGGCTCGCAAAAGCAGCCGCAAACCACACAGAACAACAGCGATATTGATTATATGTCCTTGAATGACATTTCTATCTTTGATAGTGAGGAGTGAAGCCTATGTTTCGATTCAAAAATGGCGGAGAAATCCCCCACGGTGTTGTGGAACAGAGTATCGGTACAATCCCGCTGACGAAAAAGGAACGCGATGAAATCGCCAAAGAAGAGCGGCGGCGGATGAATCAAAAGCTGGAAGCTCAGAATGAGCGCTATCAAATCATTCGAAGCACACAGCGTATCATCCCTATTGAGGATATTTACGGCGGCATTGTTGTGACAAAGGACCACCGATATATCAAAATCATGGAATTTCGCCCTATCAACTTTGCTTATATGGACGCGGAAACTCAAAACCGTATTATTTCGCTTTTCTATCAAACGTTCAAAGCAACTCCCTGCAATATCCAGTTCAAAACCTTTTCTCGTAAAGCTGATGTTGAGAATTCAATCGCGACCGTGACGGACTATTACAAAGCAGAAAAGAATCCGAGTCGTAAGCGAATGCTGCAGGCATACATCGGATTGCTTCGTAAGACGGCTTTGTCCGTTGGTATTACCCGTCGCTTCTTTGTGGTCGTAGAATTCCAGCGCACTATCAGCAACGATGGTTCTAAATTTGAAATGGTTGTGGCCGACTTGAATGCCGTTGCAGCAAACGTCCGCTCTCACATGGAACAGTGTGGTAATATCTTTATTCCTGCACTTGGTAACCCTGACGGAAACGAGGACGCAGGTCTACACCAGCTTTTTTACCAGCTCTTGAACCGTAGAAAAAGCGAGACCATCACGTTCAAGCAGCACATGGACCCCATTGTGGACCGTTATTTTGAAGCCGAAAAGAATGGCGTTAAGACGTCTTTGCAGGCAACGGAACTGATTGCTCCGGACTGGATTGACTTTACGCATCACGATTACATTGTCATTGATGGCAAGTTTTATACTTTCGCCTACATTCCCTCGAACGGGTTCAGCCAGCGTGTTTATGCGGGCTGGGTGGCTACGTTCGTAAATGCTGGTGAAGGCATTGACGTCGATATGTTCTTTGAGCACATGTCCCGTGAAGCTGTCTTCAATAAAATCAGTACACAGCTTCGTCTGAGCCGTGCAAACGCCATGGACAGTCACGATACTGACTCTGACTATCAGGCGCGTATGGAAAAAATTTCGTCCAGTGAATATATGCTGCGCGGCCTTTCCAGCGGCGAAGAGTTCTATTACCTGTCAATGCTCATCACTATCGTGGCAGATACAAAGAAGGAACTCGATTATAAGTTCGATGCTTTGAAAAAGCGTATCGAAGGTCAAAGCATGAAGATTCGCCGTGCGGATTTCATGATGGAAGAATGCTTCGATTCCTGCCTGCTTCCTCTTGCGAAAATCAATAAGGAGCTGGCAAAGAAATCTCATCGCAATCTTCTGACTTCGGGTGTTGCATCCTGCTATCCGTTCATCTCGTTTGAAATGCAGGACCCGGGCGGCGTTATGGTCGGTACAAACCATGTCAACAACTCTCTGGTCACCATCGATATGTTTGATACCCGCGCTCATGCAAACGCAAACGCCGTTATCCTGGGCTCTTCCGGTTACGGCAAGACTTTCACCGCACAGCTGTTCGCACTACGCTTGTCTGAGATGGACACGCAGGTGTTTATCATCTCTCCTCTGAAAGGTTTGGAGGACTACGGCGGCGGTTGTAAGGCAGTCAATGGTCAGTTCGTCTCCATGGACCCCTCTTCGGACAACAACATCAACATCATGGACATTCGCGCTCCTGACGATGAGGACGCAAAACTGCTGGATGATTATGAGGCTTCCGGCTCCTTCTTGACCAAAAAAATTCATACGATTCTTTCGTTCCTGCACCTGGTTGTTCGCAATATGACGCAGGAAGAAGAGCAGCTGATTGACGGCTGCCTGTATGCGACATACGCAAAGTTCGGCATCACCCGTGATAACAACTCTATCTACGATAAAGATGGCAACTATAAGGTGATGCCGCTGCTGGAAGATTTGCAGGAAGAAATGAGAAATAATCCTGAACTGCATACCGTCTGCAACATCTTGAATCCGCTAATTAACGGTTCTATGGCTTGCTTCAATCACCACACCAACGTGGACCTTGACTCCAAGTACATCGTATTTGACTTTAATGGCATGAAAGGCTCTTTGCTTACCATGTCTATGTTCGTGGTTCTGGACTTTGTCTGGACGAAAATCAAAGAGGACCGTACACAGCGCAAAGCCGTATTTATTGACGAATGCTGGAAATTGATTGGCACTGACTCCAACGAGCAGGCAGCTGAAGACGTTGTAGAAATCTTCCGTACGATTCGTGCTTATGGCGGTTCCGCTTTTGCTATGACTCAGGATATTTCTCAGTTCTACGAATACAAGGGCGGCAAATATGGCAAGGCAATTATTGGTAACGCCGATACCAAAATCATCATGCACCTGATTCCGTCCGAAGCAAAAGCCCTTCAGGAAGCCATTCAGCTGACCAGCGTTGAGATGGAAGCGGTATCCAGCCTGCCGCGTGGTCAAGGTCTGGTTTGCTCTGCATCCGCAAAACTGTTCGTCGATTTTGTGGCCGATGACTATGAAGCCAAGGAAATCACAACCGATGCTAAGTCCTTCTACGAACGCCGCAAGGCTCTGGAAAAGAAAAAGCGGGAAGAAGAAGAGAAGGCGGCGGAAAATACCGTCATTGATGTTGAAATGTGATATTTGAAACGTCAAAATAAGGCGAAGGAGCGCTGATTATTATAAAGAATGATACATTTTGAGTAAAGCTGCGAATGTACACGTTAAAATGTGTTCATTTTGTACTTTCAAAATGTGTCATTCTTTTTCTTTTATCCATAAAAAGGCACAATTCAATTTCACGTAAGCACAACGCTAATGCGTTTAATTTATGGTTCACAAACGGCAAAAGAACACATTGGTTCATTTTGCTAGAAATGAAAGGAGACATTTGTATGTCTGAGATTCACAATTCCGATATCCGCGAACTGCTGGATGCCATCCCCGTTATTCCCAATGAACTGATGGCCGAGTATCTCACTCGTCAATATCAGGTCAGCAAAAACATGGCACAGGAAATCATTTACAACGCCTGCCGTAAAGGCTCCAACCGCCGTCCGGCTTGCTATCCTACCAAAGAAGGGTTGGCGAAAGCCGATTACATCACGATGACGAGCAGTATCCGCAAGCGCTGCCGTGCTTTCCGCGTTGCATGTGAATTTTTGCCGGAGAGTCGTAATTTTACGATTCCCAGCGGTACCCCCTGGCTTTTGAGCTTCTGCTTTGATGGCAGCGTCTATTATGTCTGCGAATTTGAACGTGGTAACGAGCTTATTTTGGGAGACACGATTCGGAGCCTTGGCATTCGTGAGGATATGATGCCGGTCACTTCCCGTATCGCAATCCTGGCCCCCGGCGCAAATCGAAAGCTTCTGAGTGAATGCGGGATTCGTTATTTCTGCATGGTCAGCGACAACTATGACCTGAATGTGACGGAACAAATTGACGACGAGGATGTTTGGAATGGCGTTCCCATCATTAAATGATTATAAACGTCGCATCGACAAAAACGATGTCAAACGTAACGCCGGTGATGATGCCCCTGAAGCCGAATATCAAGCCCCGGTTTTGTACAATGCATCGACAAAGTTCGTAAAAAGCAAGCTCCAAAAGGCAGTGGATGCTTTGAAATCGGTTCCAGATGATGTTCCCTTGAAAAAGCTGCCGGATTCCATTCGCAATGATGTTTCGATTGAGATTCTTAAAGCCGAGCGGTCAATCCTTGTCTCATTTGAGAGTGATGAAGCCCCTGCACCGTATCAGCGAAAAAACATTGCAACGTCAATTCCAAACGATTTCTGTATGGTTTCTATCCCTCAAAATGGCTTTCTCAAGCTCCGGTTTTCTTCCTTTTTGCCGCCTTTTCAGCATGAGTGGTACAGCCGCAAGGCAAAGGCGAAAGACGCTGTTGGGCAGTATTATCTTGATGCCGAATTCGATTACATCACGGAGGCTGCTATCAAGGCATTTATCGCTCAAAATGGGCCAATCAACCTGCCTTCCGAACAGCTTTTTCTCGTGTTTTGTCGCGGCGTTTCACCCACGAAAAAGGCCCCGATTGACAGCAACAATGTCTATACGGGAGCCATCACAAACGCCATTTGCAGGGTGCTCCAACACGGTGATGGATGGGATATGATGAACTTCCTTTACACTGCAATTCCGACCGAATCTGACCCGTATTTGGAAGTGATTCTTTGCTCAAAAGCCGACCTCTTCCATTGGCTTTAACGTAGTCCGGTAGTAACATTTTTAGGGATATAAAAGAGTAACATTTTTAGGTGTCAAATTTTCGTTCCCTAGAAATGTTACTCTTTCTTTTTGATTTTACGCGGTACGATATGAATTCCAGCCCTGCGATTCGTATGAGGTACGGAATCGAACGGACAACTTTGGTGGTACTATGACGAACGAACAAAAGCTTCTCGTATATCTCTATGGCGTTGATTCTATCCAGCACAAGCAGCTTGCCATTGCTCTCTCTGACATCCCATATCAATGCGTTACCAAAGCTCTGAGAGCGGCCAAAAAGCATGGGTATGTTGAGGTCTTTATGAGAGATGAATCGCGGTATGTGCGTATCTCTCAGGACGGTCTGAAATACATTCGAAGCACTCAAAAAGACGCTCTGGATGTAGACAAGCGGGCGGCTATGAAGCGGCGAATCAAAGGCGAACAAGGACGGCTCACCAGGGTGGAAACGACACTCTGCATGTGCCGAGCAGCGGGAATTCAGCCTGCCAAGGAAGCTGGTATCAAGTTAATCGATGTGCTTGACCCCGAGCAGGATGCGGCCCAAACTTTCATGGATGACTTCTTCTATGACAAAGGACTTCTTTTCCTGTCCGATGAAATCTCTGCAACTATCAAGACGAGCACCACAATGGGCGAGGAGTACACGCTCGGTCAAAGCCGTCTGGTAGGTATCGTAATCAACCGCACAGGCATTTCTTTTCTCTACTGTACGCTCGATAAGCTGATGCGATGGGTTGTGTCTTACGAACAGCGGCGTGTAAGTGCAGTGATGGAACTCTTGAAATCCAGCTCACTTGCGGCAACGGACGAGGACTTCGCAACAATCTGCAATATGTCTCCTAAGTGCATCGTTATCGGCAAAACCTGCGCTATAGTTCCAAAAATCATTACCGGCGATAAGTATGGCAAAGCAATCGACAGCACTGATATTATCAAAACCCATAACGCAACAAGGCTCTTGACGCTCACGAATCTCGAACAAGTCTACAAGTACAGCTATTTTGTTCCAACAAGTTCTATCGGCGTGGAACTTCTTACTCGAACAGCAGCTTTAACACGAAACGAACTCAATGAAATGATTTCCGTGTGGCTGGATGAGATGGCTGAAAGCCATACAACCGTTACTACTGGGCGATATGTTGAAGCATACATCAATGAACAGAAATGCAAAACCATAACGCTGCCGGTCATTGAGTTTGAAGAACTCGAATATCAAAAAAACGGACGAGTGCCTTATCATGTCGTTTGTGAGCGAGGAACGCAAGACGGTATCAGCCGGGCACTAGGAAGCAAAGTTCTCGATTTCAAGGATTTTGACAACATCCCAATGCCAGCACATAAATACGACGACGACGGAATTCGCCGCGATGGGATTAACCCATTGACGCATAATGGATACAATGAAGAGGAGATGGATGACCAATGATAGCGATTCGAGTATGTCCAACCTGCAAGCGCAAGTTTGAAGCTCGTGTGGGAGAACCCCAAACTTATTGTGAAGAGTGTCTTGAACTCAAAACCATGAGTGAATCGTCCGTGTGCTCTTGGTTCTTTGATGACAATGACTTCAATGACGATTTCGATATCTCGGAAGCTGGAAAAAAAGAAAAGGCGGAGACACAAGAGAGAAAGCAGAGTAGACAAGTATTTGACTTGATTCCGCCGCACAAGGAAAAGACAAGACGCATGGACAATGCTTTCTTCCAGGAAGCATTGAAAGGCTGACAGAAGGGTTGATGGAGCCACTTCCACCTCTCGTCTGGCAGGCTGGCAACACTTTAACCGCTAATCGTGAACTTTCATTTAACAAACCGGCTTCCAAATTGAGAAAAAGTGCAATTTATGGTATAATGCAGATATAGGAAAGAAAAATTGTACATACCTCTGACCACAAATCATTCAGATGCAATCTAATCAAAGTTTGAGGTTATCTAAATCAAATCGGAAGCATGTCCTATGAAAAGAAAGTTTTTAATTCCATACGCTGCAGCAACACTGGCAATGGCAGCCGCAATCTGCACTGCCAGAATACCTTCCGTTGCTTTAGCAAGGACCTATGAGGGCTATAATGGAATGAAGCGTAGCTCGACGGCGGAAGAGACATTCCAGAAAATCAAAGTTCCTGCCTTTGCCTCCATCAAAGAAGTGACGGCGGAGGAAGCACGAAGCGTAGCTGATGGCATTATCGTTTTTGCATTTCCTACCTGCCCTTATTGCCGGAACCTGATGCCGGAACTTATTGAGACCGCAAAAGAGGAGGGAAAGACCCTCTACTATTGCCAGATTGATAACTACCGCGACAAGTATGAATTTGATGAGACCCTGAATGGCCCGGTCATGACCGTGGCTCCCGGAAAAGGGTATTATGAGCTTCTTGACTGGCTGAGCGATTATCTCATCGACTATACTGTGAAAGACGAGAACGGCGAAAGCATCAGTATCGGTGAAAAGAGAATCGGAGCGCCCACCATAATTACAGTCCAGAATGGGGTTCCTGTATCCTCCTGGAAGCTGAGCGTGGTAGAGAATGCCGAGTTCCCTGACAATGCGTATACTCGTTGGAGCCAGGAAACGCAGGAAATCGTATCGGAGTCACTGCATCAATATTTTGCTGAGGAGGCATAAATCATGTCGAATATCACTGTTGGTCGAATCTTGCTTCTGGACCTTGTGTTCCTTGTTAATTCTGCTTTAACTCTTGTTGTTTTCAAGTTCGTTGGTCTTTTGGATGTTATGACTGCACCGGCCTTGTCCTTTCATTTTGTTGGTTCTTATATTATCCTGGCATATTTCATGTTTTGGATTTATCCGCAGATTCTGGAAGACCGGGAAAACAACGACGACGATAAATAACCTGGTCGGAACCGTAGGTGCTTGAAACCGTAGGTACTTGCCTAAAGTTGAGCGAAATGTACTTGCGGGAAGCGTAGCCGCAATAGACTACTCCGAAAGTACCGTAGGCCCGCATACCGTAGGTCATACAATGAAACGTAGCTGTTTGTAAAGAAATGAAAGACGGATGACGGAAGCGTAGCCGCTGCCCGGTAACAGGCTGCCGGTTGCGTAGCTGCCATTCGTCTTTTTTGGCTTAGAGGAGAGACGAGAATGGTATATGAGGTAATCAGTCCACGCCCACATGGTTCAGAAACATTCGTTGGATTGCATACAGAATACCCGGAATGCATCGACCCGTTGAGTGTGCAGGAAGCGATGCTCAGCGGCGGCAATAAAATCATATTCAAAGGCACAGAAAAGGAATATGAGGCAGTTGAGAAAAAACTGGCGGCCAAAGTCAAGGTGACCATCATTAAAGAACAGAAAACGAAGAAAGGAAAATGATATGACAAAGACTGATTTCAAGAACACTTATGAAGCGTTTATGCATTGCGATACAAATAAGCTGAAGAAAGAATTTGCTGCCATGTATTCTGATAACGAGGAACAGGCGGCAACAGTTAAGGAAGTTGATAGAGCATTTGCAAGAATGGAGACCGTCACGCCGAAAGCGGTGAACCCGGATGAACAGAGTATCATTGTGGTTTGCAAGGGATTTGGCGATGAGGGGGATGACACTGTCTGCATCGAAGTGGAAGACCTCCGTAAATGGAGAGAAGAGCACCTGAAAGAATCTGAGCCCATCAGTGATGAGATGCTGACCTTTATGAGCACGGACGAAATCGAGAATGCAGTGATGAAACAGGACCTTCCCACGAAATATGCTTTTGAGCTCAGTGCTTGGAATGAAATTCTTAGCTGGAAACTGGCACCATCCAGCATCTACATCTATGGCCTTGAATTCTGCCTGTCCCGTGTGTTATGGGAAATGACCTTCTTTGGTGTAGATGCATCCGGCGTTGAGCTGGAAAAGGAAAAGCTCGATACGAGATTTGAGGAAGCGCAGAGGGCTTTTGATGAAAACAAGGAACCTCGAATCGGATTCTCGATTGAAGACATTGCCAAGAAACTTCTCGGTGATGACTATACCGATGACTGGTATCCCGAAGAGGAGCAGGAGCGCGACCGCCGGAATATGGTTATTTCCTCCTATAAGGACAACAATGAAATGGAACGGCTGCTCATGATGCTTTAAGAGAAAACGAGAAGGGGAGATGAGGATGAGCGAAATCTTCGTGGCGGGAGATATCCATGGAAACTATCAAGGATTGATGGAATCTCTCAATGCAGCAGGCTGGCAGGAAGGCGATACCATCATCTGCGTGGGAGATGTCACCGACCGTGGAAAAGATAATGCCAGAACGGTGTCTTTTCTGCAAGAGCATGAATGTGATGTGAGATTGGTTCAGGGCAACCATGAGCTTCAACACAGGAAGATGCTTCAGTACTATCATGTGTTAATCAAAGTCCCCCAAATTCGGTTGTTTGCGGCAGGAATATTCAGAACATACAAGGAAGGATATACTTATCCCAAAACAAAAGAAGAACTCAAAGAGTATGAGTGCAGTGCCGATAAACGAATCGAAATCATTCAGGGAAAGCCTAAGACCTTTCATGCTTTTGTTCGAGCCTTTATCGCTTATACATTAGCATGGGAGGACGATAGCCTTTGGAAGATTATTCTGTACTTGCTGGAAGTGATGTGCGGCAATCCATATGATGCCGAAAGAACTATATACGAGTATCTCTCCTGTACAAGGAAACAAAGAGCAGCGTTTGAATGGCTTTGGAATCAGACGGCTACTGAGGCTAATATCGATTATACGGAACCATATAAGTATCAGCATATAGTGATTACGCATAATAATCCTTTTGGAAGATATTATAGCTATGACCCGGATGAGGTACGGTCTGGACACGATAAGACGCTCTATGTGTTTGGGCACACCCCGCATTCCGAAATCGTCAGGTTTGACAGGGCTTGTTCCGGATGCACTTATCTGGACATTGACACATCCCTGAATTCGGTCGGCGTCATTAAGCTGAGCGATTATCTCTAAGAAAGCATAAGGGTATTGAAGAATTTTAGTGGAATGACCCCATTTCACTAAGTTCCTTCGATATCACAGGCGGATGTACTTTTGTATATCAAGATGACGAGCTGCACTTGTACGGTTTTTCCAGCCTGCAACCATGCGAAGGCGTCATCTAGCCAAGGGAAACACAACCTCCTGCTTCGGCAGGAGAGATTTATCGTAAAGGAGGTGGCGAATATGTCCACTGTTTATGTACTTAACAAAGACGGTAAACCTTTGATGCCTACGACTCGCGGCGGACATGTGCGCCACCTGATTAAAGAGCAAAAAGCACGAGTCGTAAGAGCAAAACCGTTTACCATCCAACTGCTGTATGAAACCAATGATGTAGTGCAGCCCCTATATTTAGGCATTGACCCTGGTAGAACCAATATCGGCGTTGCCGTTGTTAAAGCAAATGGAACGGCAGTCTTTACGGCACATCTGGAAACTCGCAATAAAGAGATTCCAAAGTTGATGCAAGACCGTAAAAAAGCCCGCCGCGCAAGACGCACCAATGGCAGACGCTGCCGCCGTCAACGGAGAGCTAAGGCAAATGGAACTATTTCTAAAAAGTGCGTTAAGCAAACTACTGCTCAAAATGGCAGCGTCAGCAAACGCGCAAAAGATATCGGTGTTATTAAACGCCGCCTACCGGGTTGTGAAAAAGATGTACTTTGCATCGGCATCAAAAACAAAGAGACAAAGTTCACCAACCGCACAAGACCGGAAGGCTGGCTTACACCTACTGCAAATCAGCTGCTCCAAACACACATCAACTTGGTTAAGAAGATTCAAAAGTTTCTTCCCATCAGCGATGTTGTACTTGAAGTCAACAAATTTGCGTTCATGAGGCTTGATAATCCCAACATTCAAAAGTGGCAGTATCAGCAAGGACCTCTTTACAAAAAAGAAAGCCTTGAAAGTGCCGTCTCTGAAATACAAGAACATCATTGCCTATTTTGCAAAAAGCCGATTGACCATTACCACCATGTAGTGCCGCAACACAAAAATGGCAGCAACACTATTGGTAATATCGTTGGACTATGTGCAAAGCACCATGACCTTGTACACAAAGATTCTGCTTGGGAAAAGAAACTTGCCCAAAAGAGCACCGGACTCAATAAAAAGTATGGCGCTTTGGGTGTGTTGAATCAAATCATCCCGACACTGACGAACGAATTAAGTTCTCTTTTCCCGAAGCATTCCTTTGTGACCAATGGTAAAAGTACCTACGACTATCGTGCAGCGCACGGTGTAAGTAAAGACCATTGGCTCGACGCTTACTGCATTGCTTGTTCTGTCTTGCCGAGCAATGTCTGTGATAGCAACATCAACAATCATATGCCGTATGTGCTTAAACAGTTCCGCCGCCATGATAGAAGAGTGTTAAACAATGAAAATATGAACCGCGTGTACACACTCAATAATAAGGCAGTTGCTATAAACCGGCATAAAGCGAAAGACCAAAAGACTGTCAGCTTAGAGGAATTCCGCAAAGAGCATCCGGATGATGTTTGCAAGCTTAAAGTAAAAGAGCATCATCCAACATACAGAAACATGAACCGTAACTTTCCGGGCAGCGTGTTCCTTGTCGGCAAGCAAATTCATGTAATGCAAGGAATAGCAAGCTCTAAAGACGGAAAAGCAACAAAATACAACGACACAAGCGCAACTGCAATAGCCGCAGGGAAATGTAAATTTGTTGCGAAAAATACTGGCATATTGTTTGTGTAATGTGAATTAAAAGTAATAAAACCACGAAAAATCTTCAATAGCCAAGCATAAGCACCATAGGGGCACAGAGCCTCTGTGGTGCTTTTTCTTTTTGTGCGGGTAAGTTCTCTCCTGACTCGCACGGAAGCGGAGCGCAGGCGACGGCTTTCTGGCGGCTGTGGGGTGGTAGAACAATCAGTCCAAAGTCTGGTTTCATAATGTTCATCAGAACGGATGGCCTGGTCAAAACGAATCTATGCCAAGGCATACAGATTTCTCAGCAGAGCGCAGTCGTCCCAAAAGATAGGTTCAGAACGTCTGCAGGGCCTTGTGACAACTGCCAGCTTGTCTTTTTGGCTACCCGGTTGTCTCAGCAAACTCTCCTGTAACCAAAACCAGAGACTTGACTATTCGGCTTTGATAAAAGCAGTTCACAAAGCGGACTTCCCATTGTATAATAGTGACATACATTTGAGTTTCGCAGGACTGATATCAGGTGGAGCAGATGGGCAAGAATCGGATGAGCCGCAGGGAAGCGTGAGCAAGGAAAATCACAAAGACCACAAATATAATCTTGGCAGAGCGGGAAAATACCGATATCATTCAAGGAGGGAGGAATGTGACATGGAACGAATGATTGACGCAGAGACGGAGGAGCTCTCAAAGCGGGAAAAGTATCGTGAACGGCGCGGTGAGGAGTATGATGTTGTCTCAAAAGTTGCTTTCCTTATTGGCGTGCCAGACTCTCACTGGAAGAGCCAGTATACGGGTTTGGATTCAGATATTTATGAGCAACTCAGCGATAACCGAGACGCTCGCATCATCCGAAACCTCTGTGGCCTGCGGACCGAGATAGAGCGGAACTTCAAGCGCTTTTCAATGCTTATTCTGATGGAGCTCAAGAACCTGCATACGATTCCTCAGACACAAGGCATGGTTAATCAGCTTCGAAAAGATGAAATCGATATCATAAAAGCGAATCCAAAGCTGGAAGAATACCTTCCAAAAATCAATGCTCTCTTGCAGCAGCACATCGATGCCTGTAAATCTCTGTTTCCAATCTGGGTCAATTGGGAGTTTGTGCGGCAGCTATTTATCATCCCTGGCGGCAATAGCACAAAGAAATCCAAGGAAGTGTTCGAGTATTATATGGAAAATCTCGAACGCTATCCGTATCGCATGTTCATTAACTGGCGGTGGAGCAAAGACGAAGAGGGGAATCTTCTCTATAATGACGAAAAGTTCCTGAGCCGACTCTATCAGCAGAATGGTGAGGTGTTCACCGGTTATTCCAATGTCAGAGGAGAAGGAAGAGAAACCAAGAGAAACATTTATGGATTTGTGGATGCCAGCGAACAGACGGTTGCTCTCGTTGACTGCGAAAACTGTGACCCGCTGAAACTGTGTGCGGCTCTTCAAAGTATGCAGCCGGAAACGCTTGCTAAAATCACAAAAATCATTTTGTACAATGATGTTAATGCTTCTTCTGCCTGGAATCTGCTTCAGAAACACACAAAGGCGGTTATTGAACATCAAATGTCAGAACGAGTCCTTACCGGGAAAAGCCTTGTGGATGTGATGCTGGTGGCGGGGTGCTGCAAGGAGCACTATGTCAACAAGGTGGACAGTTTCCTGCTGTTTTCATCGGATTCCGACTATTGGGGGCTTATCAGCTCGGTGTCCACTGCCAAATTTCTCGTGATGGTTGAGCAAAATAAAGTCAGCAGCGAAATTGTACAGAAAATGATTGACAGTGATATTCCCTTTTGCTATCTGGACCAGTTTTGCCAAGGTGGGCAATCTCACAAAATGAAGGTCGATGCACTGCTCAGTGAATGCCAGCGCTTTGTCGGCAGGCACTTTGAAAGCTTTAATGTCAAGGAAATGATGAATGTAGCTCATCTACAGACCCGCATCGAGCTTTCGAAGGCTGAGGAAAAACAGTTTTATGAACGATATATCAAAACCATGCGCATCAAGATTTCAGCGGATGGTTCCGTAAATATTGAGTTCGGAAGCTGAAGACGATGCACAATGATAGCAAGGAGGGTAAATACCAAGTGATACCGATTGTATGTGTCGATGACCAATTCGGCATGGCGTTCAACAAACGGCGCTGCAGCTCGGATGTGGCCGTCCTCAAAGATATTCTTGGCAGAACGGATAATGCCAAGCTATGGACCGACTCGTACTCAGCAAAACTGTTTTCACCTGAATCTGAGATTCTAGTGGATGACAGGGCTTTTGAGAAAGCCGGGGCAGGGGAATATGTGTTTTGCGAGCGAGTAGACCCAGGAAAATATCAGGATAGAATCGAGAAAGTCCTTGTGTATTTCTGGAACCAGAAATATCCTTCCTGAAGCCAATAAATTATTGCGGAGAAACCTTAATGGGAACATATATCACACATGAGGGCCTGCCATTTCATGGGGGTCTCAAGAAAATCAGAATCAGGTCCTACCGAGCAACCGACCCATCTATGCCAGGATTTGATGAAGAGCAGCTTCTCGAAATCACACGGGACGGAACAGTGAAGCTCACGCAAAAGACTCCGTCAGGAACAGAAAAGGTGAAAACCCGTATTTCACAAGCTGATGCTGCTTATATCTTTGCTGCATTCTCCGAAGTATTCGCGAGCTATCGAAGGGAACACATCCCATCACTTAGTGGTCATTGGCGAGTTCGGCTTCTAACGGATAATAATGAGGTATACTTCTACCACGGCGCAAATGGGCAGGATTACCGCTACCATGACGAGTCTCTTACGGATATTCTTCGACAAAGAACCGGAATGCAGAAACTATTTGGTCTGAGCGTTAAGGCTGAGACAAAGAGTAAGGTGGAATCCATAGAAATCAGTCTGGAACAGACTGCAACAGATGAGGTAAAAGACAAATATGCCAGCGAGTATGGAATTTGTATACATGATATAAATGAGTGGCTGCTTGTCAGTTCAGAAGGTACGCTGACCTATAACCGCCGTATCGCAAAGATAGGAAGAGTCTCCTTGCAGTATGAGCTAAAAGACAAGGTGGCGGAATTCCTCAAACTATATGAGGACCGAGATGTGTTTTCTCGTCCAAAAGGGAACTCGCCAGATACTGTACAAAATGAGATTCGAAAGACATACAAGATAGTTGTGACCCGTGATGACGGAGAAAGTTCCGTTCTGGAAGGCTCATTCGACAAGGACGGTCTGCCCGATAACTGGGCGGACTTTGTTGGCAGGCTGACAGACTTCTTCCAAGGTCAAAGCCTCGGGATGCTTTTCGATTCTCGCTCGTACAACAAGGTGCTGAGGAAGAACAATGAAGTGGCTTTTTGCGGCGTTGATATTGATGGCGCAGTAGGAACGCGCTATTACCGCTGCGGAGATGAAATCTGCGAGGGAGATACGGTCGTGGTCCCGACACCGATGAAGCACACATTGGCTATAGGACGGGCTGTCGAAATTCGGTATTGTCCCAAAGACCAGATTCCGAAAGAGATGGCGCAGGCACAAGAGATTCTGGGCCTTGCCAAAGAAACAGAATAGGGAAAAGAAAAAAGAGGGGCTTAGAACAGCTCCTCTTTTCTTGTTGCTTTATTCGCCCAGAGCCTCTCCGAGCGAAAGGACCGCATTGCGGACACATTCAGGGCAGGGACACAGAACTTTGCCGGTTCCAATGCCTTTCAGGTCCTTGCAGATGGTAGCACCGCATTTACGCTCGAAATTCTGTACAAGCTCTTTGGAAATACGGGGCGTGCCTTTGCCATCTGTGAGAATGCCTGCCACCATGACAGCGCCAATCAGGGCCCCGCAAGTGCTTTCCATACACCCCATCCCGGCAGCGTATCCCGCCGTCAGCTTTATCAGCGTTTCATCATCGATAGGTAGTTTATCCTCAAACACCTTGACCACAGACTGTGTGCAGTTGCATTTCCCGGTCGCCTTCAGTTCAGCAGCCACCGCTGCGCGTTCCTCAATACTCATATTTTACACTCCTTTTTCTTTCCAGTATACCACAAAAAGACGGGCACAGGCAAAAAAAGAAAGGAGCCGCCCGAAGGTGACTCCAATAGTTTAGGTTCCTGTTTTAGCCGTGAAAAGCATCAGGCGGCAGACGGGGTATCCGTTGCTGCGTCAAAGAGCAGTGTGCCTTCGCCGTTATAGCTTGCGTCGTTCAGAGCGGCGTAGATGTAGTCAATGAAATAGCCATCATCACCATTGTAGGTGGACTTCATGGAGACAAGATTGCCGTTGTCATCATAGGTGTTCTCGAAGGTCTGTTCGAAGTTGCCCATCGTAGCATCTTTGCCCTGCTGTTTGGTCATATTACCATGCTCATCGTATTCGGTCGAGACATCACTGCCCTGACCAAAATAATAAGTGGTCTTGTTGTCGCTCACGCGCTTGTGATACACAATGTCATCTGCACCATCTTCGCTGACAGTCTCGATATACAGACTATCGACGTCCATCGTATCAAAGTCACGAGTCATGGTCTGAACGCCACTGTCATTCGTGATGACCTCCGTAACAGGCAGCTCGTGGGTGTCATCATAGGTGTAGGCAGTGGAGTAGTTCAGATACTGCTCACCATCACTTACGGTGTAGGACTCTTCGCTCAGTTTCCGGCCGTTGTCATCATAGGTATACTGGCACACGATGGAAGGATTGCCATCCTCATCATCGCGTTCAATCAGGTCCCCGTGGTCGTTAAAAACCTGAGTGTACAGATAGTTTTGCTCGCCATTGAGGTAGGAGGTCATTTTCAGGACATTGCCGTTCTCGTCCAGCTCTTTGATGGTAACGGTGTCCATATCACTTGCTTTGTCGATTTCACGCATGAAAACCTCATTGCCGTTCTCATCGTACTTATGGACGGTAACAACGCCATCTTCATCATCAGCGCTGTAGTGCATCGTTTCGGTGCTCAACAGCAGGTCCTCTGCAGCAGCTTCGTCTACATCAGTGACCTCGGAAGGCACTTCCTCCGGCGTAGTCTCCTCAACCATAGAACTTTCAGCCGGGGCGGTAGAAGCTGCTTCGGACGAGGAAGCGGCAGGCTTCTGGGTAGCACATCCGGCAAGCATCAGGGCTGTGGCGGTTGCCATGGCAGCGGCAGCGGTCAAGTTTTTGTTTCTCATGTTCTTTCGTTCTCCTTCGTTTGGATAGTTTTTGCACAAATACTTCAATGTAGTATTTGTTGTACATCTCCTATTGTATCTGGCTCGCATATCCCGGCAAGCAAACAAGCATTACAAATTGGTAACCATTCGTGCAGCTACTGAAAAAATCGCGAAATTTCTTCGATGACTTCCGGTTGTAGTGTATTTGATTGGACTTCCAAATTCTATTTTATCCGCACATATTGCAACTTGCGGTTGTATTTGCTATACTATTAACAACCAATAACAACCAGCAGAACATAAATAACAACCAACAGGTGTTGCAGCGGACGGAGGAGGCCAATCGTGGCGAGTAAACGAATCATTCTTCATTGTGACATGAATTGCTTTTATGCAAGCGTGGAGATGGCCTATAACCCAAAGCTGCAGGGGAAGCCGATTGCAGTATGTGGTGACCCGGAAAGGCGAAACGGCATTGTGTTGACTGCCTCGTATCCGGCCAAACGGATGGGCGTGAAAACCGGGATGGCACTCTGGGAAGCGCAGCAGCATTGCCGTGACATCATCTTTGTTCCGGCTCATTATGACCTATATACCAGGTACAGTGGGTATACCAGAGAGATATTCCTCAGATACTCTGACATGGTCGAACCGTTTGGCTTGGATGAAGCATGGCTCGATTGTACCGCAAGCCGGTCTCTCTTTGGAAGCGGGGAAGAGATAGCCAAGAAAGTATCTGATACCGTGAAGAATGAACTGGGCATTACCTGTTCCATCGGAGTGAGCTGGAATAAAGTCTTTGCCAAGTTGGGGTCTGATTACAAGAAGCCAGATGCCACCACCGTTATATCAAGGTCAAACTGGAAAGATATCGTATTCCCGCTGCCTGCCACGGACCTTTTGTATGTTGGGTCCAGAACGGGAAAAAAGCTGTCAAACTATTGCATTCATACAATCGGAGATTTGGCAACCTCCAATCCGAATTTTCTGAAAGAAAAACTCGGAAAAATCGGTCCCATGCTATGGGGGTTTGCAAACGGTCTTGATACGGGAGCAGTAGCAAAATACGAAGGCAGGGAAGCTCAGGCACCTATCAAAAGCATTGGCAACAGTTGGACCACACCAAGAGACTTGTTCACGGATGAAGATGTCTGGATAGTTCTCTACCTGCTTTCAGAAAGCGTGGCAGCAAGGCTCAGAGAGAACCATTTCCGATGCCGAGGCGTAGAGGTGAGTCTCCGGGATTCCAGCCTTTTCTCTTTTGAGAGACAGTGCAAGCTCGGCCAGCCAACGATGCAGGAAAAGGATATTGCGGAGGCAGCTTACCAGCTGTATAAGAAGAACTACCGGTGGAGTGAGCACCTACGCTCAGTTGGCGTGCGTGCCATTGACCTGCGGCCAGATACGGAACCAAACCAGATATCTTTTGAGTACAGCGCCGAAAAGCAGGAAGAGACCGAGCGGCTTGAATCCGCGATTGACGGGATACGGAACCGGTTCGGATACTATTCCGTACAACGAGCCGTCATGTACAAAGACCGGTTTCTCTCTCATTGTGACGCCAAGGGAGACCACACCATACACCCACACGGGTATTTGCAGGGAAGCACAGGGGAGCATCTAATCTATGTCAGAACCAAGAATTAAGAAATATGTCGAGGTCATTGCCGATTTCTCTCCTGAAGGCATATTAACGCCTCAGACAGTCATCTGGGACACGGGCCAGAGATTCGATATCACCTGCATCTCGGAAGTGTTGCCCCGGAAATACTCGAAAACTGGCGGAGTAGGAGTTCGCTATACCTGCCAGATAGGAAGAGCCAAAACATATCTGTTCTTTGAGGAGGACAGGTGGTTCGTGGAAGCAAAGGAAAATGCTGCAGCCGGAGACCCCTGCTAAAAATCGAAGAAATAATCGCCCGTCAAGACTCCACCAACTTCCATGGTCGAGTTTGGGTCGGGCTTGCAACCAGATTTGCAGCAGAATGACTCCATTTCGGGCGTCAACACAGATTGGATAATAATGCGGTGTACGCCGTTTTCTTCGCAGATTTTCTTTAAGGCAAAAAGTATCGCTGTCATCGTACCACAACGTTTGTGAGCAAACTCAACGCGAGAAAGAACCAATGCAAAATTTCCAAGGAAAGCAACACGCAGCTCATTTTCCCCGTCGCTAGAAGTAATCCAAATAGTACGCATACTGTTGGAAACACTGCAATGACAGTCTTGCTTGCTCTCGATAGTATCTACAAGTTGTTGTATTTGCTCTTTCGTAAGCTCAAGCATACCTAAAGCCTCCATCATTTTTTGGTTGTAAAAATTATACCACAAACAGTGTCAAGCAGACGAAGTGATTTTGCAACGAAAGGAGAAGAAACAAGGTGAATAGCAAATACCGAGAGCAAACCTGCTGCTTTGTTGGGCACAAGGATATCCCACCGGGCGAGCAGCTCAAAATATTGGCCAGGGTGGAACACCGGCTTATTCCACTTATCCAGCAGGGAGTCACTTACTTTGGTATCGGCGGTTCTTTAGGTTTTGATACTCTTATGGCGGATATGCTGGTTTCGTTGAAAGCAGCACATCCCCGAATTCGCGTTATTGAGGTTTTGCCTTTTGAGGGATACCGTTCTAAATGGAGCTTAGAACAGCAGCGGCATGCCGAGAAAATAGACAAGCAGGTAGACAAAATAGTATATGCTGCGAAAGGACCAGGCAGGGGAGTATACCTTCTAAGAGACCGACATCTAGTCGATTACTCTGCTTATTGTATCTCCTATTGCACAAGGACTACCGGCGGCACGGCATATACGGTGAAATACGCTCTGGAACACGGCATAACGGTGTACAACGCCTCCAGTTTCGATGTGAGCGCCTTGCTTCAGGCCCGACCGCTTGGGAAGAACGGATGAAAAAGCGCCCTTGCACAAAACATGAGGGAGATTTCCGGGCGTTTGGAGAAATACCCATAGGACTTTGAGCTTTGCTGCACAAAAACAAGCCTCCGCTCTTTGGCGGGGGCTCTTCTTGTATTCTCAAAAACGTTGAATTTAATTTCACTGAATTCCGATTCAGCATTATTTGGCGTGGCTCAGCTTGGCCCGACAGCACGATACCATGGCGGCCGAACACAATGATTCTCCAGAACGGAATTCTCGACATTCGGTGCGAATCGTATATAATCTAAATAGTAAACACCAAAAAGAGAGGAGAAAAGCCATGAAGGTCTTAGTCATTCCAGATTGCCATTTGAAACCCTGGATGTTTGCGCAGGCAGATGCCATCGTGAAGAAGGGCATTGCGGACAAGGCCGTCTGCCTTATGGACTTGGCAGATGATTTCGGGGTACATGGTGATGCACAGTATCTGGAGACCTATGAAACCGCAATCACGTTTGCCAAGGAACATCCAGATACTCTCTGGTGCTACGGGAACCATGACCTGAGCTACATTTGGGGAGAGCCGGAAACCGGATTCCATCCGGAAAAGAGAGGACTCGTGTGTCAAGAAATTAAAAAGTTGACAAATGCCTTGCCAAAGAAAAGCCAAATTGCCTATATCCACAAAATCGATAAAACGCTTTTCATGCACGGCGGCCTTGCAAATCTCTTTGTTCAACTCCGGGTAGCACCACAGAACCGCAAAAATGTTCTCGCGGTTATCAAAGCTATCAACCAGATGGGCTGTGAGACAATGTGGGCAGCGGACTCTCCCATTTGGTATCGCCCGCAGCTGTCTCCGAATCAAAACTCAAAACGTTTGTATCGCGGCGGCAAATATCTGCAAGTGGTAGGGCATACGCCAGTCAAAGAAGTACACTTGGAAGACGGAGTTCTTTCCTGTGATACTTTCTCGACCTATCGTGACGGAACCCCATACGGGTCACAGGCTTTTTGTATCGTGGATACCATTACTTTGGAGTTTGAGACAGTTAAAGGCGGATGAGTGCCGATAAAACAAGCGTTGAGAGAAACGGTGCTATATGCTATAATATTTTCAAGTTCAAGAACCACAGCCGATACAATCTCAACGAAGAGCTTGATACCTGCTTGAAACTGCACAGCAATAAAAAGCAAATATTAAATAACAGAAATGCAGCTTAAAGAGAAAGGCTGCCATATAAAATAGCAAGAAACGTTTGCAAAAATAACAATCAGCGCGAAAGGGACGTCCCTTTCCTTACGGAGAAGAACTCCGTAAGGAAAGGGACGTCCCTTTCCTTACGGAGAAGAACTCCGTAAGGATGGGTTCTGGCTGCTTCCTGCGCTGCGCGGGGGTGGCACATCTGGGCAAACTGATTGACTTGTATTCTTATCCGGTCAGAACGGCAATGCGGTTTCTGCTGGAAGATAAGACGACAGGTGAAAATATAATCTGGGCAACGAATACTTATGAACGATATGGCGATGGTTATCGGCAGGATAATCAAATCACGCCAGAGCTGATTTCCGGGGTATATGCCAATCTTATCCAGCCGCGCATTTTGAAAGCGGAAGAAGAACAGGCGGCAAGAACGAAATCCAAAGCCGAGGTCTTTACGCCCTCTTGGGTCGTCTGCTACATGAACAATAAATGTGATGACGATTGGTTTGGACGCGAGAATGTATTTAATACGCTGAACGGTGAACACTGGGAGCCAACGAAAGAGCCTGTTTACTTTGAGAAAGAACGGGATTGGCAGCGGTATGTTGATTCTCGGCGGCTGGAAATCACCTGCGGCGAGGCCCCTTATTTGGTATCCCGCTATGATGCCGCTACCGGCGAAGAACTTCCGATTGAAAACAGAATCGGGATTCTGGACAGAAAGCTGCGGGTCGTAAACGAGAATACCAATAATGAGGCTGACTGGCTGAAATGGACGCGGCGAGCCTTTGAAAGTACCTACGGCTACGAATATCAGGGTGACAACCTGCTTGTTGCCCGTATCAACCTGCTGATGACCTTCGTGGACTATATGCAGGAGCGATGGCAGCGGGAGCCGACTGCCAAGGAACTGAACCAGATTGCCAATGTAATCTGCTGGAACATATGGCAGATGGACGGCCTAAAAGGGACGATTCCGGGCAAAGAACTGTACATATCAGACGACTACGAGCAGCTATCCCTGTTTGCAAGTGACTTTGAGCAGGAAACGCTGTTCGACGAGGCGGCTAAGCAGAATAAAAAGTACGAATGTAAAATCCGTGATTGGCGTGCTATGCGGACAATCACTTACAACAAAATGAAGGGAGAGAAATAACGATATGAAGTTCGATTATGTGACCGGAAATCCTCCGTATCAGCTTGAGACGACCAACGTATCTTTATCTAATGGACAATTAAGAAGCAAGAGTATATTTCATTATTTTCAAATAGAAGCAGACAAGATTGCCAATGAATCAACGGTTTTAATCTATCCGGCAGGCCGTTGGATTCAACGCTCAGGTAAAGGAATGGCAGCGTTTGGCATGGAGCAAATTAACGACCACAAACTTTCTGAAATTTATTTTTATCCGGATTCAAAAGAAGTCTTTCCAAATGCTGCTATTGCAGATGGGGTATCCGTTGTAGTAAAAAATATGAAGAAAGACTCGCCCGGTTTTGATTATGTGTATTGCAAAAACGGAAAAGAAAATCATATTGCGATGGACAATCCGGGCGAAAATATTATTCCGTTAAACCCGCAAGATATATCTATTTCTAAGAAGCTGGAAGCGTTTATTCAAGGAAAACACTTGGAGCCGCTTCATAACAGAGTGCTTCCACAAAAATTATTTGCAATAGAGAGTGACTTCGTAGAAAAGAATAGTGCATGTGTACGTGAAATGACTCCTAGTAGCACAATTGATTATTCACATGAAATCAAACTCTATGCGAATGACAAGGCAGGAAAAGCGGGTAGAACGAAATGGTTTATTGCTGAAAAGAATATCATAAAAACGAATCGACAGTATATAGACCTTTGGAAGGTGGTTGTTTCAAGTGCCAATGCGGGTGGGCAAAAGCGTGATAATCAGTTGGAAATTATCGATGACCATTCAGTATTCGGACGTTCTCGTGTGGCACTTGGCGCATTTAAAACGGAACAGGAAGCGAAGAACTTTTATAATTACATAAATAGCTACATAATCAAATATGCGTTCTTGTTAACTGATGAAGCTTTAACAACGCTTGGACTGAAAGTCCCAGATATTGGAAAATACTCGAACGAAAATGAATATGTGGATTTTAGTTCAGATATTGATTTCCAATTAAAAGAGCTTATTGGGCTAACCGATGAAGAATTTGGCTACGTAAAGCAGCGGGTTAATAATTTAAGAAAAAAGGAGATGGCATAATATGAGCACCAAAATCGTCATCAAAACAACGGACCGCGTTGTTCCGATGATTTATGCCTATACCACTCCTGAGATTGCCCGCCACAACGGGTGGACGAAAATCGGCTACACCGAGCAGGACGTAGACAAGCGTCTGAGCCAGCAGACCCATACTGCCGATGTGGAATATAAAGAAGAATGGCGCGGCAATGCTACATTCGAGGACGGCTCCGGTGATACATTTACCGATAAGGATTTCCACCGTTACCTGCGCAAGCTGAACATTGAGAACGACCCCAAGAACGAATGGTTTCATGTGACGGGACCTGTTTCCCGCAACCACTTCTATGATTTCCGTGCGAATCGCGGTATTTTGCAATCGCTGACCGCCGCCACACCGTATAATCTGCGCGAGGAGCAGGAAGAAGCCGTAGAGAAAACACTGGATTATAGCCGCCTACATACACAAAGCGAATACCTTTGGAACGCAAAGCCGCGCTTCGGCAAAACACTTACGGCCTATGAGCTTTGCAAACAGATGGACGCAGACACGGTCCTTATCGTGACGAACCGCCCTGCGATTGCAAACTCGTGGTATTCCGACTATGAGAAATTTCTCGGTCCCGATTCCGGGTATCTGTTTGTGAGTGATACCAGCTCCTTGCAGGGCAAGCCTTTTGTTGTGACCCGCAAGCAGTATCTGGATATGCTGAACAACGGCGACTACAAATGCATCGAGTTCGTCAGCTTGCAGGACCTCAAAGGTTCTATCTACTTTGGCGGAGAATTTGAAAAGCTGAAAGAAGTCAGTGACATACACTGGGATGTTCTGATTATTGACGAAGCCCACGAGGGCGTAGATACCTATAAAACGGATGTGGCGTTCGACCATATTGACCGCAACTTTACGCTGCATCTGTCCGGCACGCCGTTCAAGGCTATTGCCAGTGAGAAATTCAAAGAGGATGCCATCTATAACTGGACCTATGCCGACGAGCAGAAGAAAAAACACGATTGGCAGGGTGACCAGAGCGAGCAGAATCCCTACGCGAATCTGCCGCAGCTTAATATGTTCACCTATCAGATGTCCGAGGTCGTTCGGGATGAACTGAAGCAGGGTATTGAAATCAACGGCGAGACAGAAGAATGGGCGTTTGACCTGAACGAGTTTTTTGCAGTCAATCAGGCCGGAAACTTTGCGCATGACAGTGCCGTGGACAAGTTCCTTGATGCGCTGACTACACAGACTAAGTTCCCGTTCTCCACACCGGAATTACGCGATGAATTAAAGCATACGCTTTGGCTGCTGAACCGTGTGGACAGCGCCAAGGCTCTGGCCCGCAAGCTGAACAACCATCCTGTTTTCAAGGATTACAAGGTCGTCGCGGCAGTGGGTGACGGTAGATTGAACGATGATGATTCTGCCAAGAAAGCGTTTGACAGCGTGACCGAGGCTATCGCCCAGAACGACAAGACAATTACACTGTCTGTCGGACAGCTCACCACGGGCGTTACGATTCCAGAATGGACTGCTGTGCTGATGCTGAGCAGCATCAAGAGTGCATCCCTGTATATGCAGGCGGCGTTCCGTGCGCAGAATCCGTGCTTGTTCCACGACAAAGGCAAGTTCTACCGCAAGGAGAATGCTTATATCTTCGACTTCGCCCCTGCGCGAACTCTTATGATTTTTGAGGAGTTCGCGAACGACCTGTATGCCAGCACTTCCGATGGTCGCGGTGATACCGAAACCCGCAAAAAGCATGTCAAGGAACTGCTGAACTTCTTCCCGGTCATCGGTGAGGATGAAGACGGCGAGATGGTGGAGCTGGATGCCGAAAAGGTGCTTTCTATTCCGCGAAAGATTCGCTCCACAGAAGTTGTGAATCGCGGATTTATGTCCAATTATCTGTTCCAAAACATTTCCAATATCTTCGGCGCTCCGCAGGCGGTTGTGGATATTATTACGAAGTTCACCCCCGTGGACGAGCCGAAAAAGCAGGAAGTCAAGAAAGAAGATTTGGACCGCGTCCATGTGGATGAAAACGGCGATGTCAAAGTAGATGAGGGCTATGTTATCGGTCTGGCTGATGACATTTTTGGCGATAAAATCTATGATACTGTCGGTGAACAGGTCACGCAGGCTATTGATAAAGTCGCTGTTGACAATCAGCCCAAAGATAAGGCGCTGGAAGCGTTACAGGAGGCTTTCAAGGCGCAGGCTGTTAAACCTATCGTTGCCGCTGCTACCTCCAATTACGGCACGGAAATCAAGGCTTCGGATGCCAAGCGCGTAGAAAAGAAACTGGGCGAGGATGCAGACCGTCTGGTAGCGCGGACTTATGGCGATTACCGCATTGAAACCAACCAAATCGAAAAAGAGCGCCATGAACAGTTAGCTGCTGCTGTACCCCACGAACAAGAAAAAATCAACCAAGAGTTCGACCAGAAGAAAGAAAAAGCTGCTGCCAAGTTGAAAGCGGCTTTGAATGATACGGTCAGCAGCTTCGTGGAAGATGCTGCCAAAGAGACTGTCCGCAGCTATGAGACACAAATCGAGGAACGCAAAAAGAACGATGTGGAAGATACCATCCGCGACCATCTACGCGGTTTTGCCCGCACGATACCGTCATTTCTGATGGCCTATGGCACAGAGGATACCACTCTTGCCAACTTCGACCAAATCGTTCCCGATGAAGTTTTCCAAGAAGTCACCAGCATCACGCTGGAGCAGTTCCGTTTCCTGCGCGATGGCGGTGATTACAAGGATACCGCCACAGGCGAAACGAAGCACTTTGACGGGAAGCTGTTTGATGAAGTCGTGTTTGATGATTCCATCAAAGAGTTCCTGCGGTTAAAGCGTGAACTGGCAAACTATTTTGACCCGGCGAACGAAAAGGACATCTTCGACTACATTCCGCCGCAGCGCACGAACCAAATCTTTACCCCGAAAGCAACCGTGGCAAAGATGGTATCGCTTTTGGAAGAAGAAAATCCCGGATGCTTTAATGACCCGGACAAGACCTTTATTGACCTGTACATGAAATCGGGCCTGTACATTACCGAAATCGTGAAGCGTCTGTACCAGAGCGAAGGCATGAAAGCTGCGTTCCCGAACTCCAAGGAGCGGCTCGAACACATCTTTGAAAAGCAGGTCTACGGTCTGGCTCCGTCCGAAATTATTTATCGCATTGCAACCAACTATATTCTTGGGTTCTCTGAGGAGCATAACGGAAAGCAGTATAACTTTCGTATGTGCGATGCATTGCCTTATGCAAAGGATGGGACGTTGAGCGAAAAGCTGGATGAGTTATTTGGATAAAACAGTATAGGAATATAGCTAAGCCGCCAAGCGAGTGAAATCGTTTGGTGGCTTTTCTTTTTGCTACGGAAAAGTAGACATTGTACTTGTCATGAGCTTGTTGCATACTTGCTACGAACTTGCTAAAAACTTGCTAAGCACTTGCTACGCTTCACCTCGAAGCAAGTTCATTTTTTTGCGCGAAAGAATATCGGATAAGTGACGCTTCCTACTCGTATGACCGAAAGAAAACATGCAAAGACTCTACCATTCTGGTAGGGCTTTTTTGCTGCCCAAAAAGTTGGAAAAATGTCGCAAGCGAGCCGCTGAAACCTCAGAATTTTGTCGCAGCCTTTCCGAATATGAGATGTATCTCACAAAAGCGAAATGCGCTGCTTCGTATCTGTGGTGAGACAATCGGAACAGGCGAATAGCAAAATCTCAGCTGCCGCAAATGCTGTCAAGTTCAAATCACAACTCCCAAAAGTTTCGTTTGGGAAAGCCTGCATTAAAAGTTCCGTTCTGGAAAATGCAGAGGGGAAAGGAAAATGTCGAAGCATATATGCACTGATTTTCTTCTTGCTATTTGTGCAATCCGCTCAAATTGGCGATAAATATTCCCAAAATAAATAAGTCAAAGTGCTTTTGGTGTATAATGGCTCTGACAAACAGAAAAAAGGAGAACACTATGAAAAAGGTTGTATCATTAGCACTTTCGACTTTGCTCGTCCTCTCGTTGGCTGCCTGTGGCAAGGCAGACAGTTCTGCTGCAGCCTCAAGTGAATCCAAGTCAAGTGCTTCGTCGTCAAGTGCTTCGTCAAATATCACTTCCAATAGCACGCAAGATTACAGCCCTGACGGGATTAAAGTAGGAGAGACATATACTACAGAAGACGGCAAAACATATGAAAGGGTGTGGAACGGCACAGGCAGCGATTTACCTACGCCGTCCCCCGAACCCAAAATTACATACGATAATGATTTCCAGGCACAAACACTTGTTGATAATGAAGAATGCACCATTATCTTGCAGAGCGTAGGCTACGATGATGATTACGGCTATTATTGGAAGCTTTACTTCAAGAATAAGACATCAGATAAAAAACTCGGTTACTCGTTTGGCGACTGCACATTGAATGGCGTGGGTGCGAGCCTTTGGCTTACGAGTGTTGAACCTGGTCAAGAGGAAACGGAGATTCATCATTGGGAAAGTTCCGGGCTAAAATTTATAACATCAATCCGCAGGATATCAATACGGTAAGTTTTTATCTCGATGTCTATAACGAATTAGATTATGATGTTATCCCACGGCATGACTTTGTTGATGACGATTTCGTGGTTTATCCAAAAGGGGAAGAAAACGCAACCGAGCCAAAGCATGAAACCCAACCCACAGACCTCGTACTGGCCGACAATGACGCTTGCACTCTGATGATTTGTGGATTTGACCCCGATGGCCTGGACGGTTACACGGCTAAAGCTTACATCGAAAACAAAACAGATAAAGAAATCATGCTTGCCTTTAGAAGTGGAGGTTCCATAAATGGCTTTGAGTGCTTCCCTGAAACAGATACAATGGGAATTGATGCGCACACTAATGCCTATGTAGACATCTACTATTACGATTATTTAGATACTTATGAGGCCAACGGTAAAGACCCCACCTCTATCACCGAAATGGTGATGCCAATCGTTATAAACAATTTCAATACTCGGGACATCTATGTAGATGAGACTTTCACTATTAACCCTCAGACAAATTCCGTGACAACATCGGAATAATTTGACGCCCTCCTGCGATTAAAATTATTAACTTTCCCGGGCTTCGTTTGCAACTTTGTAATTGACACCTCCCACGATTGAAATCGTGGGATTCCCGGGTGGCAGTTCAGAAAACTTTTGGCATTTTTGGAAAAAGTTTTCTGGAATGGGAAAACTCTCCGGCTTTTTGGAATGAAAAAATAAAAGCGCTCACCATTTTTCGGTGGGCGCTTTTCTTCATAAATCAGGGCAAGGAGACCCGCGACTTTAGTCGTGGATTATTGACTCTTCAGTTTTCTTTTTCAGCCATTGTCTTCTCACAAACGGCGTGACATAAGTTTCATCACTCTTCAGCTCATAGCCATAGCTTTCAGCTATCAGGATGGCACGTTCGCTTGCTTTCTGTCCGGCAGGCAGGTGGCGAATGAAACCATTGATGTTTTTGGACGAAGCATCATATTTGGACTTGTCGAACACCCGCAGCGGCTCGTCGTCACCATTGCCTTTCTTGCGATAATCGCGGGGCTTTCCGCCAATCATCAGACAACGAATCCCGAATGGAGCATCCGCGTGTGTCACAAACGAAGACCGGAACGACGCATCAGTGGGCAGGACATCCGGCAAATCACAGGCGAGAGAAGTGTACAGCCAGAGAATCAGATTCGTGACGCTGTCAACCAGCTCTGGAAATTGAGCTCGGTCAGTCAAAATATAAAACCACTCGGTGCTTGTGTTATAGTATCCGGCCAGGTCACCGAACTTGGTTACGATTTTATACAGACACACAATCTCGTTGTCGCGGCAAGTCTCTTTCAGCTTAATTTCCTGTATCAGCTGGCAGGCATCAAACTGAAACAATGCACCGTTGGCGGGAAGAGTTCTGCGGCGATGGTGCAGCGTATCTTTCAGAAACGCTGTTGTATATTTGGGTGAGATGGGCTTTGGCCACCAGGACCACATGTTCGGAGTATTCTCAATCAGCGGCTTGTCCGGCAACATGTCCACGGTATACTCGTTCACATAGGTGGCCATCGAAAAAACCGTGTTTGTATACAAATGCGAGAGCAAAGCGAGGTCGTTGATGCTATCGAAATCTGCTACATTCTCATAGCCATAACGCTTGTAGTACGAAAAGACCATATCCAGGCGTCTATCTTCAGAAATCTGAAAATCGCATTTATCGTATGGCCGATTATTGAAAAGGGCTTCACTATAATAGACTGGAACATCCGCAAGGGGATAGGGGTCCCGAATGATGATAGGCTCATTCTCAGTCGAAATGCCAACAATGTTGTTCACAATGTCAAATTCCTGAGGCTTGAGGTATTCGCTTCCCTGCATCAGCATATCGATTACCGCGTACAGGACAGAATCATTACGTTCCATAACTCCGTCAATGGATAATCCTGAATGAACACATTCCTGCGCATAAGCAATAGCCTTGAAATACAGAGCATAGTCCTTATTCTTCTTGATGGGCTTTGTGAGCCCCTGCAAAAACTGATGATAGCCTTTAATGAACTTGTCGGGGTTTGCCATGGCAAGCTCTACCTGAGAGCTGACGGCCTCAATGATGGGTTTGCACTCCTCAGCTTCACGGACCAGGTGAAAGAGGAAAGTAGATGCTTTCCCAAAATCCATGTCATGCAATGTCGTCGCAACCTGGCAAGCGCTGGACAGGGTTCTTCTCTGAAATACCCAGATAGACTCGCCCTTGCTCCGGTATTTCTTATCCCATATGGGAACGTATTTATCGACTAACGCATTGTGAATTTCTTCCTGCTCTGCCAAAACACCATTTTCGTTCTGCACGGTATCCTCCTCATAGTTTCAGCTGCCCTACACAGCTCTGCGCAGTGGGCAGTAGTTTGTGGGCCATCTCGTTGCGGAAATACTTAGGGTCCACGGCCCGCATCCCGAACCGCACACGGTCTAAAGCATCTGCATCCTTGAGAATCGTATATAGCAGCCACACCCGTTCTTTGTCCCGGATATTGGATGCTTTGAGGTCTGCAAGAGCCTTGCGGTCATCCAAGCAATGATACTCGATGAGGAAAGCAGTTGCCGGATTGCAGTCGGAGGCTGTGTCATAATAAATGTCCCTAGACTTTGCTCCGTGGCTGTCATCGACATCATCGTTTGTCCGCCCAATATCATGATAAAGAATCGCATCACATAGCTGGTGGGATTCTTTTTTTGTTAAGGCAATGCCCTGAACCTGAACCAAAAGCAGCGCATCAAAGAGAACTCGCAGCGTATGCTCGGCGTCGTGCTCCTCATCATTAGCCCGGCCATAAGCATCATACAGAGTGGAAATGCGGCTCCGGTAGCGCTGGTAGAGAGGGTAGAGCGCCTGGATTTCGTCTGTCAGAGCGTTGATACCGAGAAGCACATCGACCTTTACATCTTTTACGGCAGCCGGTAGGACAAGGGCCTCTTTTTCCTCATCGTCCGGAAAATACTCGATAATATCACTTTTGTTGATGTGGGCAGTGATGATTCTGCTGTTCTCGAGACTCGGAATGCGGCAGGCGAAGAAACAGGCTGCCTTGTAGCTCGTGGTCCAAGAAAAGGACTTTTTGTATGTAGTAGACTTGCTGCCTTCCCCACGATAAACAGTCACGGTATCCGGCAGGCTGGATAGCCTCTTTATAGTATCCTGCTTTTGTTTCTGAGATTTTCCGGCAAAGACTGTTTGGAGGTCATCCTCCTTGAGAGCAGAGAAGCCAAAGTCGCTGGTGCGATACAGGTCAAGAAAGAGAACATATAAGTCCTCACCAGGATTGGACAACTCAATGTATTTAGAAAGAACCGATACGCGAAGGCTGTCTTCCAGGGAAAAGAGGTAGCTGCGAATGAAGGGGGCGTTTCCCGATGAGATTTTCTCGGCCATATCCAGAACTCTCTGCTGAAACTTTTCGTCCGATTCGCCGTTCACAGCCAAGCGCTTGTCCCCGTAAATGTTCAGAGAGAGAACAATGGGAATGGCCGGATTATCGAGTTCGCAGTAATAGAGCGGGGCCAACATATTGCGAGCGGCATAAATCCTGGTGATGGGCAGTCTCGGATACTTCTTAGCGAATTCAGTGGCCGTTATACCGATGCTGTAGCCTTCTTTGTAGTACCGTTCAATATCCGCGCTCGTCTGCACTGCAGTAAGGGGTAGCATCGTCTCGAGACTTGCTTGGTTGATGCTTACAAGAATATCCCCGACCGTCATTGTTTTTCTCCTCCCACAATTCTTTCTAACATAATTATATCATATTTTACAGATGGACGGGCCAAAATCGCAACTTTGTTCATGAATACTTAACCTTTATGCACGAGATTTATTGTTGCCCTAATATATAAAACTAGAGCCCCGTCATCTTGGATGGGGCTCTTGAGTTGTAGCTGGAGGTGTATCTCATTTTGTGCCAGGGGTATTGTATGGTAGTTTTCGAAAATGAGTGCAAAAAAACAAACACCAGAAGTCAAACTCAAAAATATCTTAGTCTTGGCAAGTTTACCCTTGCGCCGCTGTGCGAACCTCATAAAATAGAAATTGTACAAGAGAAACGGCAAGTGACGTTCATCGCGATTGTAGTTGGTCGCCACGAATCGATGCCGTGTCTGCTTGCGCATAATTACCTCTTTTCGAAGCCCACAGGTCATTCTCTCACCTGTGGGTTTTGCTTATTGCGAAATCGTGCGAATTGCAGACAATTAAAGACAGAGCGATTGTGAGATGGGGCGATACCGATGCAGTAGGGATGAGAATCTTAGCAGCTAAAAACTGAATGTGGAGAAATAAAAATTATGGTATACGTGATTGGAATTGTAGCAGCCCTGATTATTCTCTTTGGATTTCTCTGCTACAAGAAAGCTCCGCCCACGGAGGCTATCGTTGTAACTGGCTTTGGCCTGTCTAAGCCTAAAGTGGTTTGCGGAAAGGGTACATTTGTTCTGCCCGTTCTTCAACGGGCTGACCGACTAAATATGCGCCTTTTGAAAATCGATGTCAAGACTCCTGAAACAGGTGTTAAGACGAAGAACGGCGTAAGTCTCTGGATTGACTCTGTTGTCACGATTCAAGTCTACAGCGAAAACTCTACCGTTCTGGATGAAGAAGTGAAGGCATCCGGTCTGAAAGACGCCAAGGCGTACATCATGTCCCGACAACAGGCAGCCATCTCGAACTTTCTGGGCATGAACGAGCAGGGCATCAATGAGAAAGTTAATGACGTTCTGCAGGGCAATTTGCGTGAGATTGTCTCTGACATGACCGTTGACCAAATTCTGACGAACCGCAAGCAGATGGCTGTGAGCGTTATCGAGAATGCTCGCCCCGACCTTGCTAAGATGGGACTTGAGGTCGTGACTTTTAACGTCCAGGATATCAGGGATGCGGTGGATGTTCAGGGCCACAATCACGGCGTTATCGAAGCTATCGGCATCGAACAGGAAGAGCTTGTGAAAAAACAGGCTGAAATTGCCCGTGCTCAGGCTGCCCGTGATGTAGCCTGCGCGAAGGCCGATGCTGAGATGGCTGCAAATGCCAAGGAAGTTGAAGCGCAGACTGCGATTGCAAAACGCAACAATGAATTGCAGCTCGCCAAGGCAAAGCTGAAAGCTGAAGCTGATAAAGCTGCGGCTGACGCAGATGCTGCCGGTCAGATTCAGATGAATCTCCGCGCCAAAGAAATCAAAGAAGCGGAAGCGGATGCTGAAATCGCCAAGCAGAAGAAAATGGTAGACCTTGCCGCACAGGAAGCCGAGGTCCAGCAACGCAAACTGGATGCGGAAGTCCGCAAACAGGCAGATGCTGACCTGTACCGCCGCCAGAAAGAGGCAGAAGCCAAGAAATATGAGGCGGAACGTGCAGCTGAGGCACAGAAGTTCTCCAAGCAGCAGGAAGCAGAAGGCATTGAACTTGTCGGTAAGGCAGAAGCTGAAGCGATTCGTCAGAAAGGCTTGGCTGAAGCGGAGGCCATGAAACAGAAAGCAGAGGCATATAAGCAGTATAATGATGCGGCTGTTGCCGAAATGCTCATCAAGGTTCTGCCCGACATCGCCAAAAGTGTGGCGCAGCCTCTATCCAGCATCGACAAGGTATCTATCATTGGCGGTGACGCCTCCGGCGTATCCGGCGTTTCCGGGAACGTTCCTATCCTGATGGCTCAAACCATGCAGACGGTGAAAGAAGCGACCGGCATTGACATGGGCGAAATTGTCCGTGCCAACAGCATCCAGGCAAAGACAGACCGCAACATCAACATTATGACTCAATGTGAACAGCCTGAGAATAACAAAGAGAAAGGAGGTGCCAAGGCAATGGAACACGTAGAAGGCGGCTATCTGATTCATGAGAAGAGTCTCAACGGTGAGGAAGTCACTCATTTTCGACCGGATGTGACCGAAGAAGAGAAGGCTATCATGAAAGACAAAAAGGCCAAAGATTAAAGACAACGAATAAAAAGAGGGTGACTCGAAAGAGCCATCCTTTTTTCTGTTGTGACGCAAACGAAAAGTTCATGGTAGCCATCCAATTAGGGTGACTGTCTTTTTTGCATGTTAAGGCTTTGTTGCTAAATTGTGCGAATTGAAGATGATTAAAAGCAAAAGATGCTTTGTATCAAGCCCTCTTGATAGCAAATAGAGTAAAACCGGAGAGGTGAAGTTAATGCTCGGCGTGAGTTTGATTATCATAGCAGCGGCTATAGTCTACATGGTCGAAACCTATATCAGCACCTATTACACTATCGAATACATGCACGGAACATCGCTGTTCCTTGTTCTCCTTGCAGAATACGGCACGCCGGTTTTATTCCTGCTGCTCTGCGCCTACATTGCATATCGCAATTTTCTCAAAAAGCAGAAAGCTGCGGCTTCTGCTGCATCTGAACGGCCTACAAGCAAAGAAGAGCTGTATACCAACAAAATTCAAACGGCAGTAAAGACAAAAAGCGTCTTCTCAGAGCAGGCTGACCAAATGCTGTATCAGGTACGGCGCTTCGGGCAAAAAATGGCCGTTGCCTACAGCATGACCCAGGATAGCAAGACATCCGGGGAACAAGCCAAGTGCCTGACGTTATTGGAATCCGCAGAATGTATCTTCTATGACCGACTGGATGACGCGATTCGCTCGGCTTCAATGTTTGATGAAACGGAATACAAGGCTTTCTGTCAAGGCTCTATCTCGTTTGGAAACAAAGAAGAAGCGCAAAAAAAGAAAGAAATCTACAATGGTATCGTAAGTACCGTGGATAAAGTAGTTCATGACAATGAACGCTTAATCCTCCGATTAGATTCTTTAGCATACGCTCTGAACCAACGTTCTGCCCAGAATCCGTGGGATACAGAGGTTGTCCTCGCAATGTCAAAGCTCGATGCTGTCATTAACAAGACGACGCAGGATATTGAACAGGATGAAGATATCAGTCGTGAGGCTATGAAACGATATAACAACTTGAAAGGAGAAATTTAACGTGACAAAAAAGAACATTTTCCCTGTAGTTGCAACCATTGCTGTGGTAGGCGTTGTTCTCGGAGTATTTTCGATGACGGTGATGAGGGACTCAAACGTCAGCATTAGTACAATGACGTCCGAGCAGGCATATGCCAACTTGAGCAGCAAGATGAAGCACATCGGCGTGCAGGAGGTCAAGGTCAATCCTCAGCAGCTGGATGTCTCTGAATTCCTTGATGCAAAGGATGAACTGCCCGACATTGAATCCTCCTACCCATTCGTGGTCGTAGGAAACGGAGATGTGAACATCGAAATCTTTTCCTCTGGCGAGAAAGCAGCAGAATCCGGCTCCGATTCCTTCCTGACAAGCATGGCAAAGAAGTTCAACGCCCAGCACAACAAGACTTCCGGAGACAAGACTATGAGTGTCTCCCTGCGCTCCATTCCGTCCGGTACGGCGGCTGAGTACATCTCGACGGGAAAGTATCAGCCCGAGTGCTATACCCCCTCAAATACGCTCTTTGGCGAGCTGGTGAAGAACGAGGGCGTAGAATTGACCGTTGAGGCTGACCGTCTGGTCGGCAATGTGGCGGGTATTCTCGTATCAAAGAAGACAGGGGATATGCTTCGCTCTGAATACGGTGAAGCGTCTGTTTCTTCCGTTCTGAACGCAACCATCGATGGCAAACTCATGATGGGATACTCGAACCCCTACACAAGTGCTACGGGTCTTAATTTTCTGCTTGAGGCTCTTGCGAGCAGCGGCAGCGATACGATTGTCGATACGGCTGCTGTTGAGAATTTCCAGAAATTTCAAGCGAACGTCCCTCTCGTATCCTTCACGACCCAGCAGATGGTCCAGTCGGCAGACAAGGGCATCGTGGACGGCGTTGTCATGGAGTATCAGTCTTATCAGAATGACCCGACCTTACAGCGCAACTACGAGTTCATCCCGTTCGGTGTGCGGCATGATAATCCTCTGTATTCCATCGGGAATGTCTCTGCGGAGAAGAAGGAAGTTATTGCTGCCTTCGTTTCCTTCTGCGCTCAGAACCAGGCAGAGGCGACGAAGGACGGGTTCAATGGCCTCGATGACTATGCTTATACCGGTAAGGTATACGACGGCAACACCATCGCACAGGCTCAGAGTGTCTGGAAAGAAGAGAAGGATTCCGGCATTCCTATTGTGGCAGAGTTCGTTGTTGATACTTCCGGCTCAATGCGCGGCGAACCCCTGAATGCCCTGAAAACCGCGATGATAAACACCATCCAGTACATCAATGACGACAACTATATCGGCATCATTGGCTTTGACTCGGATGTCAGAGAGTACCTGCCCATTGACCAGTTCTCCCTGACCCAGAAAACTCTGTATAAGGGTGCCGTGAACTCCCTCGACGCGAACGGCAGCACCGCAATGTACAACGGTCTTTGCGTTGCTATGGACCGCATCTACCAGAAATCTCAGGAACTGGGTGGGAATTGCACGCCCATCATCTTTGTGCTCACGGATGGTGACAACAATACCGGATATGGCTTCTCCGATACGAAAAACATCATTGCCGGTATGGATATCCCCATTTACACCATCAGCTACAACTACGCAGCGGATAGTCTTTCGGAGCTCGCTTCCATCAACGAAGCGGCAGCTATCGTCGGCAACAGCGAGGATATCACCTACAAGCTCCGCAACCTGTTTAACGCAGAGATGTAACTCAAAAGCGCGGTTTTGTCCGCGCAGCTGCTCCAAAAGACAGCCTCCACGCGGCGAGCAGCGGGAACATGCTGGTCGAAGCGGCACGGCCGTCAGCTACCAGTGCCACTCGATGGATGAGGCGGTCGATATGGTCGCCGCCTTGTACAATGGCAGAAAAACAGAAGCAGCGCAAGCATAACCATCCTGCAAAAATATATGCCGTTCATCTTTTTGGGTGGACGGCTTTCGTTTTGTGAATACAGCGATTCAGTGGCGAAGCGAGCCGATTTTACCAGCAGTTTGATATTCTGCGGCATGATTTCCAGCAGTTTGATACTCTGTGGGCAGTTGCACAGCCGTGCAAATTGCATACAATGGGAATTGGAGAACAAAAAGAGCGATGCAAGGATGTATTTGCAATAAATATGGCGGCTGTTTTTGGTATTCGCGAAACAACACGAAATTAAACGAAACGCGAAGAGAATACAAGAAAAGGTGAATGAAATCCGGCTGAGGCGGATAAAACTTGCGCTGAGTGGTTTGAAGTCCGGACAATGGGACAGCTAAAGTGGTAAAATGAAACTAGGAATACCTAAAATCAGATTTAACCGAAAAAACAAAAACCTTGAATGAATAATTGATTGTTAAAAAGTAACCGCTCGCTTTTATACCCAAACCAACAAATGACCCAAATCTGTTTAGGAAGGATAGGCACAAAATGGCAAGAAGGAAAACAAACGACTTGGAAAATCAGATGTCGCTCATGGACATGATGGCATCGGAAAGCCCCGAATATACCGAAGAAGGCCCGGAAGAACTCTTGGACCCCGGCGAGGACATGGGGGACAGTGAAGGGCAGACGGATAAGCCCTTCAAACTCGTGGCGAACAAGACCACGAAGGCAAAGGTGAGCATCTCCACGCAGGCGCTGAATGTTGTGAAGGCGGTATATGCTGATACGGTCGAAACGAATTGGGAAGAGTTGTTTGACGGGTTCGACAGACTCTATGCTATCACTTTTTCGTCCGGTATCGAGTTCGTGAATAAGGTCATCAACAAGTTCTCGTATGCGGAAGTCGTGTTCGGCTGCGAGAAAATCATCGCCAACGACATCGCTGCCATCATGTCGGTGCAAATCGACAGCGTGCAGCGGCTCGCTAAGTCTAAGTCGGCAGGGAACCTTGCGAACCGCCTCGATGACGGGTCCTTGCAGCTGTATGTATCGCGGGACACGAAATCGCACGAGAAAATCTTTATCTTGGAGAGCGCTGACCATAAGCGTGTCCGAGTCATCACCGGCAGTGCGAATATGTCGGCATCGGCGTTTTGCGGCATTCAGCGAGAGAATATCGTCTGCTTCGATGACGAGGCGGCATTTTCGCATTACAAGGTTCTGTTCGAGACCTTCAAGGAGACCTGCTCCGACAATGTCTCCTATAAGGCAGTCGTGAACACCATGAACCAGGAAGATTATCTGAAAGAGAACATCAAAGAAGTGCCCGTCTTTCAGTCTATTGAAAAGCAGAAGCTTGTCTTTCTGGAACAGGCACAGCCTGAGGATGAGGTCGAATACGAGATAGTTGCCGATGTCAAGAAAATGCAGGAACTCGTCAAGCCAATCATGCCTAAGATGCCGGTACAGGCGAATCGTATTGTAGTGGCAGCGGAACCGATGCGCGTTTTCGGGAAACGATATACCGAGGTGCGGCGTGTGGCAGCTGAGGCAGTTAAGCAGCTCCCAAAATTACATATCGACTATGATGCCGGGACCATGACCTTCAACGACGAAAATATCGACCTCAATCCGAATCTCAGCGAGGTGGCAAAGAACATCAAGAGCATCCAGAAGTTCTTCTCGGGCATGGACTACTTTTACGGCGATGTCGAACAGGCCAAGAAAGACTACTTCAAGTACATGACCTGGTATCTGGCTACTCCGTTCATGGCGTATCTGCGGTATTTCGCATCGAGGAACAACTACGATACGAAGCTGTTCCCGATGTACGGCGTAATTTACGGTGACTCAAACGGCGGCAAGACGACCTTTATAAAATTTCTTGTCAAACTCATGTGCGGTGAGACCGTTAAGATGAACACGACGGAGGATTTCACAGCCACAAGAATCGACGGCCTCAAACGAGTTTGTGAGGGGCTGCCGCTGAACATCGACGACCTCGCCAAGACCCAGTTTCAGAACCATTCAGAACGGGTAATCAAGAACGATGAATGGGGTATCTCGGACAGGCTCGTGAACTATCCTGCTGTATCTATCACATCGAATAAAATTACCTCGCTGACAAAAGACCTCTCGAAACGCGCTATCATCTGTCGAATTGGTGCTAAAATCGACAACGAGCGCGGTGCCAAGAACTCGAAGCGTGTGAATAAGAGTATGTCGGAGCTGACAACCGCGTTCTATGGCGAATATGTCCGCCGAATGCTTGTTTGCATCGATGAGATGACGACGGAAATGCGTGAAAATGCGAATGGCAAGGAATACTTCCCGGATATCTTCCACGCTTCGTCTAGTGTCATTGCAGATATCTTCGAGGTATGCGGAATCGATTTGCCGGACTATGTGTGTATCCTGTACTATAACGACTATATGGGTGATGAGAGCATTGGTCGTGCTGCAATTGAGAAAATCGAACTGGCATGGCAGGCTGACCCGAGCAAGTTCCGGGTTGATAAGAAGCAGAACAGGCTCATTTACTCCTATCCGCCGGATGGACCGTGGTACGAACTGAAATACATTGCAGATGAGCTGCCGAACTCCCTCGAAGCAGAGATTTCTGGCGGCAACCAGCTTATCATGAACTACGAGCAGGCACAGGAATTGTTCGGCATCAAGTTTCGGCGCTGGCTGGGCATCTTTAATCTCTAATATGCATGGCAGGTTCTTTTCGGAGCCTGCCTTCTTATTTCGCAAAAATAGTTGCCCATTTGTGCGAATTGCAGACAATCAGAAATAAAGCGTAAAGCAAAGGAGCTGAGTGCCATCTCAAAATTTGCAAGCAAAAAGTTGATTGAGCGAAATTGCAATATCATGAAAGACTACGGCAACGGCTATTCCATTGAGGAGCTTGCCGCAAAATACAGGTTGAGCGTCCGTACATGCTATCGAGCGTTAGACGACGCGAAACAGGAGGCCAGAATTCAGTTGGCGCAGGTAGAGGATGCTAGAAAGGCCGAAATTCTTGCGGCATACAAGAACAGTGTCCCTCTCAAGGAAATGATTGCGAAATTTAACGTGGCAGAAGGATATTGCAGCATGGTTGCCAACGATGCGGGCCTGACTGAAAACCGTAGAAATGAGCGCATCAAAATTCGGCAAAAACCCCGCAATGAGAATATCTTTCGAGAATACGAGAGTGGCGTGCCGGTGCAGAAACTATCCGAAAAATATCAGCTCTCGGTTCCGGGCATTTACAAAGTGATTCAAAGAGTCAGAAAGCAGAAGGAGGCGATGAGTCTTGCAATGGATTGTGAAGCAAACCAAATCGAAGGGGTATGAGTTTACCTTCGATATTATGAAAGACGATGCTGTTATCGGCCAGGCACACTATATCCCGAAAATGCTGCGGCAGGGTTATGGTATTCGACTGAACGATTCTAAGTTTCTGCTGCAATACATGCCAGCTGCTGACGCAAGGGCGTACATGCGCGGCATCAACACGAAAGATATTCTGAGACACCCTTTTGCTATCCGCGAGAACGGCCGCACAGTAGGCGAGATTTCCGTCATCCATACAAAAACAGGATTCCTCCAAGGATACAATTCTATCGCCATGCAGCTGTATGGCGAGGAATACCAGAGCTACAAAATTGGTTTTGGAAAAGAAGGAGTATGCTGCCCTGTATTCCTTTGCGGACAGCAAATCGCCCAAATCAATAAGAGCGCGGTGGTCAAGGATAATCTGGATGAATACCTGATTTACGCGGTCAATGAAACGGCTCTGCTGCCATCCGTTATGTTCGCCATTTACATTGACGGGATATACTATGCAAACCGAGGCGTGTATGTGGATGACGCAACGACTATCAACTGCGAATACAGCTTGAACGAGGAAGTCCTGTCCCACTACGACCCGAATTTTGTCAAAGGACTATGACTCCGATAACTGGTATTCACAGACAATATCATGTTGCGAAACTGTGCGAATTGCAGACAATTAAAAGTGAATGAATTACAAAAGCTACAGAGGATAAACAATGAGCTATGAACCCATTATCACACCGGGCAGGAATTTCTTTCTTGTCTCGACGGAGTACAAAGAGAGCTGCTCTGCCTGGTGCCGCAAGCAAATTAGAGCGACACTGAGGACCTGTCAGGGACGAGTCATCATCATTGATGCAACGGGCGAGTACGCGGACTTGGCGCTTGAACATGACAGATTGATTCGAGAGAAAATCCCGTCCATCATTTATCGGTATAAGCTGGTGGACGGGAAACCGTATATTGCTCATGTCATTGAAGTTGATACGGAAGCAAATGAAGCACCGCACCTGATTGTATACGATATCAGCCGGACCATAATCACCAGCTGGAAGGTCGGCGTAGAGGCAATTGATAAAATCCTGCAATCCTATGCCGTGATGCGGGACAGTGAAATCGCGTGGCTGTATGTTCCGCTAGACTTATATACCAATGTCAAGCCTGAAACCGAATCCTGGAACATTTTGGAACGAACTATCAAGGGTAATGAAGGCAAGCTCATGACAGTACTGACGACTCGCAAATTCACCATTGGGATGGTCCAGCGCTGTTTGCATATGACAAAAAATAAACTTTTGGAGGATAGCAAATGACCAATGAACAGCTGAGAATCGCATTGACGGCGAATGCCGTTACCAAACAAACCCGAAACCATTTTGGATTCAGTGACCCGTGTGGAAAAACGCTGGAAGAATACAACAAGTCCGCGATGCTGTGCTGCATGACAGCGGCGCAGAGAATGAACACGCCGGGTTTTGAGCGTGTTTTGGCTGCGCAGATTTTTTCCTGCTTTACCATTGGCTGCTGGAATCAGACGAAGACGGTCTATGATTTTGACTACGAGTTTCAGAAAATGCTGATGGATACGGATGACGTGGCAATTCATCAGGATATCCTGCAGCGACTCCCGGTTCGTGATTTCTTTATCCCGGTGTATGACAGCTACGACTATAACGGTATGTTCGTGCATGTGGAATTCGACGAAAAAGAGAAAACCACAGCTTTCGGTATCGTTCTTGTCGGCCCCACTAAGGGCAGCCACGATGATTTCACGTTCCTGACTCTGCCTGCCTGGGCCAAGGAAAATCAGAGTTTGACGGAAGCAACCCGGAGTACGAAAGAATATCTGGAAAAGGCAGCAGGACAGCGGCAAGTGAACGGTATCAGTGTTCCGGCCGTAATGGAAGAAGTGCCTTCGGTCTTTGACGACGGAACGCCTTATGTCCGGCTGGCAATCCTGTGCGCCAACTATCTTGCCAGCAAGAACCCTGATGTCCGCTTGGAAACTTCCAAAAAGCGTGACCGCCCGGTATTCGTGTTTCAGGGAAAGGCACAGCGAATCAACGTCAAGACATATACCGTTGGTGAGAATGCGGCCAAAGAATACAAAAAGAATGGGGAAGGCAAAACCCCCCGCTGGCGGCATTACTGGTGCGGCAATGGCCGGGAACGCCGGGAATGCAAGTTTATTTACTGATGGCGGTGAGGGTGAATCATGGCTCCCCATACTTATCAGGACCCGATTGGGTTCTATGAATGGTTCGATGACCTTCCTTATGCTATCCAGGATAGTATTCTGAAACACCTGCCGCATATGGAAGGCGAGGAATGGCTCATTGTCATTATCCTTGCAGCTCTTCTTCTGATGATTCTGGTTTCAGCGTATCTGGGCTTTGCAAGACATAATGTCAAAAAAACGAGTGAACGACTCAACGCTTTGAAAGAGCTGAACAACACGACTGAATTCATGCCGGTCGAGGCGCAGTACCGCTACTATCTACGTTCTGATACGAAGCTGGAATACGAGGAGTTCTCGCTCCCGAAATTCTTCCGCCGCGAAGTGAGAGAAAACTTTAAGCTGTTCAACACTCTTCTTGGCAATGCTCGGGCAAACACGGTATTGTATGAAACATACGGCCGCGAAATCCAGGAACTCCCGGATTGGACAGAATCGGATGATAATTGCGGGCGGCATATCCCGTTCTTTCTCTACCACAACATCGAGAAAGAGTTGTACGATGAAACTGTCCTGGACTGCCCTGTAACGAGCCCTGAGTTTGTCTGTACGAAAAGCTATCTGCCCAAAGATGCCAAAGAGCCGATTGAGACGGAAGAAACCTATACGCTGGAAGAGCTCGAAGAGTACATACGCCGCTTGAAGGTTGCAGCCGATGTCAAGAAGAACAGCCAGAACGCAGGCTGAAAAAAGTCAGCAGCCATAAGCAAGAGGCAGGGCCCTGTGTTTCATGGTTCCAGAACGTCTTCCCACCTTAATTTTACCAGTACTTTGATATTTTGTGGCCATTGACAAACGGCGCAAAAGGTGCTTGGGTCAAAAGCTCTTGCAAAAACGTACGATACCCGTACAATAAGCACAAACAAAATAACGAATGAATAGGAGATACATACCATGAGTGAACAGAATACCAATGCTCAGCTCGAAGCTTATCGGACTCTCGTTGACGATTTCAAGCGCTTCGTCAGTTCTGAAATTCGGGCAGAAGAGAACAGCTACAGGATTGTGGACATGACTTCTGAAGATGCCGAAATCAATGACCCTAGTGTTCCGGTAACTCAGCTGGAAGACGATAAGGCAGAGAAGCTTGCCGGTATCTGCATGGACCTGTCCAATGCCACGCTGTGGCTCTACTACAACCGTGACAAATTTGCAAACGTCGAGTTCATGCCCCTGACTGATGAAACTCTGAAAGAATACCAGAAGCAGGCTCAGAATGCTCTGAATGAACCGAAGAGCCCTCTGTATCTGAAATCCTGGTATCAGCTCATTGAAATGTTGAGTCAGGAATGTATCCCGCAGCGCTATGAGGATGACGGTCAGCGATATACAGACGTCTATGTGAACGCCTATATGCTCATGTACCTGACCATGACCCGACTCAAGAATGGCGGAACCTTTACGCGCCTTGCAAACGGGCAGGGAAGCGATGCTGTGAAAATCACGACCATCGCAATGTACTACTTCTCCAGCCTTTTGACGGTTCTCTGCACTGAATATTAAGAAATTTTTCCCGTGTGAGCAGCGACGCTCATGCGGGAATTTTTTTGTAATTTTCTATTGTCAATCTGTGCGAATTGCGTACAATGAAAAATATAAACCAAAAATATATCTTATCGTTGTCCCGCATGAGTTGTTTGTGCGGGACTTTTTGTTTGCAGAAAGGAAATGCACTATGTACGGTTTATCAGAAGAAAGCTTAACGATTGTTGGTGTTATTTTGATTGTGGTTGGTGTCGCTATGATTGGTTGGGGATTTGAATGGAATCAGGACATTACCAATGATAAACGGGTCGGAACCGTTGTCAGAGACATTGGCGTTATGGTTTTGGCAACCGGCATCATATTTGTGATGCAGCGGGCAGTCAACAACCCCGCCTAAACCGGTTCGCCGGTTATAGGCGGGGCTTGCGGGGCAACCCGTAAGCCCGGTTGATTAGCCTCGGTGAACAGTAACTTCGGTTGCTGCGAACTCCGTTATGCATTTGAGTAAGCAGGAAATGCTGTATCTTAGTCTTTTCTAAGAAGCGCATTCCACCCCACCTAAGCCTTACGGCTATAGATGGGGTGTCCTGCTCCATAATTATGAAACTTACAAGAGTGAGCAGGCAGCTCAGAATGCCCGAAAGCAGATTACCCGGCGCGGTGAGACGGCAGTGTATGCCACAGTAGAGGAAGCCGAAGCGTGGGTCGAACAACAGAAGGTGGCAAGAACCAGGAGGTAATCATATGCGTACAGACAAAACAGCAAGCCACATTTGCTACGAGCTTGACCACGATGTGCAGGAATATGCGAAACGGCTTTTAGCCAAAAAAATTCTGCATGCGGTACGGCAGGACAATACTGCTTTATTGCCTGACGAAATGGCAAAAAAACTCTCCGAAACGGCAGTATTTCTGACCGAACGCCTCGCGCTTTTGTATGAGCTGAATTCTGGATTCCGAGGCATCCGATTCAGCACTTTCGGAGAACAACCTGCTGTTTACACTACCATGGTCCAGCACAATGCTCCGCTGTACGATGAGCTGATGCTTGGACGGGCCTATAACCTTGCCAACTACCTTGCTGCTGATAACGCGGATATCAAAGAATCTGCTTTGATGAAGCACAAGGTTTTGGCAGCAATTTATAGTGCCGCTGCACACATGAAAGGGCAGACTCCGGAGCGGAGAAAAATCTCGATTCAGAGCCAGATGTTTGTGTCTACGGCAGTTGAGTTGTTTGATAGCCTGTTGAGTGCAGCGACAGAGAAAAAGAACGGCAGCGATAAAAGTGCCGCCTGAGTTAGAAATTAGGAGAATTTGCATGATTCGAATTAAGAAAGAGAACCACCGTAGTTGGTTCATGAGCAACTATTATCCTTGCGAATTTGTGATGAATGGGATTCGTTACAAGAACGCCGAGGCAGCATTCCAGAGTCACAAGGTCCCACTGGAAGAGCGCAGACAGTTTGCGGACATGCCACCGGCTTCTGCCAAGCGCTTTGGCCGCAATGTAGCTATCCCCGCAAACTGGGATGAGGCTCGGGACGACGTGATGCGCCGCGTGGTGATGGCTAAATTCGAACAGAATGAAGACCTCAAGCAGCGTCTCCTCGAAACGGGTACGCAGCCCATCGAGGAAGATACCACCAGCTGGCATGACAACTATTGGGGCAACTGCCACTGTCCGAAATGCCGGGACATCCCAGGCCAAAACCGGCTCGGAACTATTCTGATGGAAACGAGGGATAAACTGAAAAAGCAAGCGGGCAAATAATGCTTGCAATGCATTGCGGGTTCCATATAATTAAAACCGTAATCAAAAAGAACTATCTTTTGCGAGGACTCCGTTGCCGACGGTGTTCTCGTTTTCTTTTTTCAAGACAAAAGGCTGCCGCCCAGTAATGGGTAGCAACCTTATTTTTATGCTTGTGGCAGCCAATACGGCGGCAAATCACCTTACCGCGTTCAGAACGATTCACTGCACAATCTCGCCAAGGTCGTTTGCATATTTCGGGTCACACATCATGAAGTAGTTGACGGGGCCGTACTCCAGACCGAGCTCCTGCGCGTATGCCTTGATAGCTTCCAGAACGTCCTCTTTCTTGAGGCCAAACTTGGAATGCAGACGGGCAAACTCTTTGTCAGAGACAGAAACGCAAGAGCAATTTTCTGCATCGGTTTCTTTGCTGCCCAGCATCCCGTCAAAGATGTCCTGCCCTGCACAGAGAATCGTCTCATTGTTCATCGCATAGGCGATAACGGAAGCCTTACAGTCAAAGTCGCTGTTTTCCACAAGGAAATCCTCAGGGCAGCCGTGACGTTCAACAACGTTTTCATAGATGTCCCGGAGTTCGATAGGAGCAGAAGGAGCGGTCAGAGCTGCTTTATGAAGGCGCATGAATTCCACAAACTTTTCATTCGAGAGGGTATCGGTATAAAAGCCGATGCCGGAAACGCGAACCTTCACTTCGCTGGCAAAGTAATCGTCAATTTTGGAAACGATTTTCTGCTGGACCCGCTTGTATGCTTCCTGAACATTGGAAGCCGTGTAAAATACCGGGAACTTCATGATGTCGATTCCCTCCGGCAGACTCGCGTCATAGGCCGCATCAATGCCGCCCCGCAGCGCCGGAACTGCGTCATGCAGCTCTTTCACAGAAGAAATGTATCCGGTAATGTACAGCTCATCGTTTTTGCTGTAATGCCCGATAAGTCCCACATAGAGGGTCTGCATCAGCATCCGCTTGAAGCTGAACCAACAAAGACGAATAGGTAGAATGACATTAGCAGCCGTACCTTCCGCACGATAGGTGCCGGGGGCAGAGACCTTTTCCAGCAGAATCTGGTCATTCTTGTCGCCGTATTTTTCCTTGAAAAGAGCTTGAAGAATTTCAGTGGACGAAAGAGGAGTGGACATTGGAATCGTTTCATTCAGAAAAGAGAGGAATGCATCCACATTGTCTTTCTGCCATGCGTCATCAGACATGCTTGCACGCTGCATAGAGAGCTTGTCTTTCCCGTCGTCAGGCAAGGGCTCATACCCGCAGGCGATACGAAGCTCGTTCTCCGTGACAGCATCCGTTGCGCTTGCAATTTTCTTGATGGTATTTTCGGTCGGCTGAGCTTTTGCGTTGCCATTCACGAGGCTGCTGATATACCCACGAGTCAGTCCTGCCTGAAACGCAAACTTACCCTGTGTTCGGGTTCCGATGGCTTTTTTGACCAGCGATGCCAGCCTTTGAAAGTCGGGCTCTTTGGGAAAGGTGGCCTCCGTATCCTTATTGCTGTTCTTTTCAAGTACCGACTTGTCCCAACCGGTGACAAGAGAATACCCAATATCCTTCAAGGATTGATAGGCAACCCCGTTCTGGTCAAGAGCCGGGGAGTATGTACCGCTGTTATCTTCCAGCTGCTCTACTGCGTCACGCACCATCCTTGCTTCGTTCATCAGGATGACGTCCGGGGCTTCAAGCCGGGCAAGACTCTTGTACCGATTATTGAGGCGCTCGACTCGTGCGGCCAATGCAGTGATGTTGGCAACTTGGTCTTCCGTTGCATGGGCAGAGATATCTGCACCAAGTTCAAAATGGTTCAGTGCAGGAATATCCACGCCTTTGCTCTTGGCGAATTCCACAATGGCTTCCGCGCCATAGAAACGCTTCTCATGGGCTGCGACAACTTTCGTTATCGTGTCGGCCGAGTTGTCCAGCTCAAGCACTTCACCTTTTCCGGCATCCTCAACATAACACCTGGCGTTGGTGAGAAAGCCTTTCAAAAAATCAGCATCCACATCCAGATTCTTAGCGATGCCGGGCAGCTGCTTATAGAAAATCACGGGCGTGGCGAGGTTAACAGAAATCATGGTGTACTCCTTTCAGATGTGTCATTTGCTGTATAATAATGTCATCTTCTGTAATTATAATAGCACATCTCTCGCCAAAAAGCAAGCATGAATTTACAATAAATGACAATAAAACACACAAGATGACATATTTGAGCAAAGCAATTGATTCTTGAGCTTTCCGGCTTGGTGACGGAACAAGCTCTATGCGCCTTGTCTTTACCACAGTTTTGCCTTGCACATCCGTGCGAATTAAATACAATTAAAGATGTCGAAAGATAAAGCACAACACACAAAAAAGGAAATTTCACTATGAACACCAGTATTTTGAAACTCAAAGCCACTGTAATCCGCCCCAAAGACGATGATGAACTTGACGGCCTTGCCGCATCCATCAGCTTTCCCGTCGAATGCGATGATGAAGCAATTGGCGAGGCTCTGGGCGACCATGACCTGATGGCCTATGTTGTCGGAGAGCTACACGACCTCGTTGTCCGAATGCGTCCAGAATGGCTGGATAACGAGGATACCAGCCTGACCATCAAGGCATTCCTGGACGACGCCGAGTGCCAGACGTTTAAGGGCCTTGTTGCAATGAAAGAGGGCAGCTACACCTTCGACCTTGAAGGCTAAACACAACAGTGCAAAAGCAAACCCTGCTCGCAGCAAAATGCGGGCAGGGCTTTTTTGTTTGCGTAGCTGCATCCTTTTGTCCACAGAAACCGTAGGTGCCAGGATGCGTAGCTGCCGACACGGCTTGACCTGATGTGCGAGGCTCGTACAATCAGATTTGTACGACAGATATCAAACACAAAATAGGGTTTATATTGAGCTGCTCAGTGGCCTTATGGCTGTTGGGCTGCTTTTTCTTTTGTGCGAGTTGCGTACAATAAAAATCAAGCGGAGGAAACGACCATGAAAAAATTTATTGGGACTGCTTTGGTGCTGTGCTGCCTGGCTCTACCTTTGGCTGGCTGTGAGGACGCAATCAGCACTGTGACGAGTACCACAATGTCTGAACTCGAAGATATCCCGAACCAGATATTGTCTACACCAGAAAGTGCTGAGACAGTACCGGAATACAATTACATTCATTTTCGCTACGACAATATTTGGACCGTATCCGCTCTCGTAAGCTACGAAATCGTGGACAACGGACAAAACATCAAATTTGAAATCGGTGATAGCCGTTACCGAGACAAGGTTTTCTATACCAGCATGTCGAATGTAGAGCTCGTATACCGAGACGATAGCGTTGATTATCGCACGGACTATGCGATTTATCCAGGGAATGCTTCGAAATTCGGAAAGGGTGGTAAGTGAGATGAGCGTAAATTTTGTCGATGGTAATATTTTTTCACGACTGTCAACGAACAAGACGACATATATCTGCCAACAAGTGAATTGTAAAGGTGTAATGGGAGCTGGACTTGCCATGCAAATTTGCATCCAATGGCCGGTGGTATATCGGCGCTATCTGGAGTTTTGCTATGGAAACGACGGCAACAAGCTCGGTACTTATCAGGAGGTTCTGGTAGAACCGAAGCTGTATGTCGTGAATCTGTTCGGGCAGAATGGTTATAGCCGAGGTGAAAGGCAGACGAATTATGCTGCACTGGCGGCTGCGCTGTTCTCGTTTTTTAGAGACTGCGCTCAAAAGTATCAGGACGTAACTATCCGGTTGCCATATGGTTTAGGCTGCGGACTTGCCGGAGGTGACTGGAATACGGTTCTGGACATCATCAGCGATGCAGCAAAAGCCTGGAATCTGAATGTTGAGATTTGGGAACTCCAACAGTAATAGCAGAAAGACCCTTACCGAAAATCGGTAGGGGTCTTTCTTTTCTGTAGGGATGCAAATATGTACAGATTGCAAACAAATGACACCTGCCGTTGCAGAAAAAGCACGATAGTGGGATAATATTAGTAAAGAAACAACAACATCATCAGTAAAGTAAGTGAAAAAGCCTATGACAAACGCAGAACTAAAAGCAATCGTCCAGCGCGAGGAATACGATTTCCTGCACACCAACAAACACTTGGGGAGCAACATTTTATTCCTAACGCTTAGCGGCAGTCATGCCTACGGAACCAACGTCGAAGGCTCCGATATCGATATACGTGGCGTGGCAGGCTCACCCGAAATCTTAGGGTTTAACCGCTTCGAGCAGGCCATTGACAACCGGACAGATACAGTCATCTACGCTGTGAACAAGTTTGTCGGCTTGCTTGCGCAGGGTAATCCCAGCATTATCGAACTTCTTGGCAATGACCCGGAGCTATATGTGAACATGACGCCGGAAGGCCAAATGCTGCTTGACAATAGGGAACTGTTCTTGACTCGGCGCATTGCCTACAGCTATGGCGGCTTTGCAAACGACCAGCTCAGACGTTTGCAGATGGGACTCCTTCGTAATGGGGCCTCGCCGGAAGCATTCAAGAACAAATTCGAAAAGAGAAGCCTGGAACGGTCGATTACCGGATGGGGCAAGGATGACATTTTTGAAATTTCCATCAGTGAGGATACAGATGAAGAAGGCAAACATCCGCTCCTGATTTCTGGCAGCTTGAACGATTATCCAGTCACCTCTCTAAAGTCGCTGCTAAAGAGTCTGACTACGACCATCGACCAGTATGAGCAGCCGCAGCATCCAAAAGCACAAAAAGATGCTGCCCACATCAACAAACACGCGATGCACATTGTGCGGTTGTACTACACGGCGTTCGATATTCTGGAAAAAGGCGAGATTATCACTCGCCGAGACAAGGAACGCGAGGAACTGTTGGCGATTCGCAACGGCAAGTACCTGCGTGAAGACGGGTCGTACGCACCCGAATTCTTTGAGCTTGTTGATGCACTCGAAAAGAGATTTCAGTATGATGTGAAGAAGACTGCGCTTCCTGCAAAGCCAGACTGTGAGAAGATTGAAGAACTGTTGGTAGAAATCAATAAGTCGTATCTGCGACGCGTTTTTTGACGCACTCCCACCCCTTACGGAGTGGGCTTTCCCGGCGCGGGGACTGTAAAATAAAGCTTGCACATCTGTGCGAATCAGATATAATAACCCTAATAAGATAAAAATTGTGCCCTGACGGCATCTGAATTGGATGCTGCCGGGGCATTTTTGTTTGTTAAGGAGAATTTGGCTATGACACTGAACGACTTGTCAAGCGAACAGCAGGAATTCGTACATTTGGCATTGTCGGGCAAAAACGTATTGTGTGACGCCTGCATCGGCAGCGGAAAAACATCGACTATCAACGTACTCTGTGATGCGTACCCTCCAGAACGGCGTATCCTGTACTTGACCTATAACCGATTACTCAAACTTGACGCCAAAGACAAAATCAAAAATCATAATGTCTTGGTCCAGAACTATCACGGATTTGCAAGCCTGCTGCTGAACAAAAAGGGAATCCGAAATTGCGGGCAGGGTGAACAGCTTGCCATGGTATTGGAAAAGAAAATTCCGATTCCGCCGATTGATACTCTTATCATTGACGAGTATCAGGATATCAATGACGAGATTGCAGAACTGCTCAAATATATCCGCTCTCAGAATCCCGGTCTACAAATCGTCGCAGTGGGCGATATGAAGCAGAAAATCTACGATGATACAGCGCTGGATGTCTGGGAATTCATGCAGGATTTTCTCGGCCGCCATGAACAGGTGGTTTTCACGAAATGCTTCCGTATTTCTCATGACTTGGCAGAACGACTCGGCAATATCTGGGGCAAGACCATCAACGGCGTAAATGGCTCCTGCATTGTGGAACAGATGTCGGTCGATGAGGTGACGGAGTTTCTGAATAAACAAAACCCGAAAGATGTTTTGTGCCTGGGCGCTCGAATCGGAGCTATGACAAAGGTGCTCAATGACCTGGAAAATCGCCCCGGAAACCTCTATGACAAGCATCACGTCTATGCAAGTATCGCGGACAATGACGGGGATAAGGCGGTAGCACCTTCCTCAGATGTTGGTATCTTCACAACATTTGACGGCAGCAAAGGTATGGAGCGACCTATCTGTGTCGTGTTCGATTTCACTGAAGAATACTGGTCGTCCCGCACAAGCAAGCCGATGTCACGATATGAGATTCTTCGGAATCTGTTTTGTGTCGCAGCAAGCCGAGGAAAGCAGCGAATCATTTTCGTAAACTCAGACCATCCGTTGAGCGATAAATCCCTGATGACTCCGACTGGAATGAATTGCGTGTTCCGGCATCCGTTTTCGTTCTCCGAGATGTTCGACCACAAATTCATCGAAGATGTGGATGCTTGCTATAAGCTGCTGGAAGTCACACCGATTGAGCACAACGACAATACGACCATCGATGTGCAGGCAGCGGATGCCATGATTGATTTGTCCCCCTGTATCAGTATCTACATGCAGGCAGGCTTCTTTAATTCCTATGATATCGATGACGCACTCGCTTATTACATGGACCTACACAAGGACATGCAGTATTTGAAAATCAAGAAAGGCGCAACGGTCGAGGATAAGGTTCTACTGCTCACAGCACTCGAAACGAATCAGTGCAGGTATGTAAAACAGGTCAAGCCTCCTTTTGTGAACGCAAAAGCCAAAATGTCGCTCAGTATGCGGCTTGGAACCGTGTTCACTCCCGATGAATATGTTCAGGCACGCGGCGATATCGACATTCATACTAAGGACCATAAAGTAATTTATACCTCGGGTCTTGCGGATGTCGTAAAGAATAATACCGTCTACTGCATCAAATTCATCAGCAGCCTGGCACATAAGCATTTTCTGCAGTGTGCGTGTTCCATGATGGCATTGGGGTTGCCGTATGGCGTTGTCTGGAACGTCAAAAGTAACCTGATGTACAGCGTAAAAATCAAGGATATAGACGCTCTGATTGACGCAATTACCAAGTGCATTACGAAACGGGTTTATGATAGCGCAGATGACTACACCTGCAGGAAAGGCTTTGTACAGGATACCGCGTCGATTATCGACCGATGGACTGACGACGGATATGCGGAAGAGCCCACCACTATCACTTCCGGCGACGGTATTGCCATCATCAAGCAAGGAAGCCGCTATTTTGTGATGGACGGAGCACGTCGAAACACCCTGAACGATAATTTCGGGATGGGCTTTGCCGATGTAAAAGATGCTTGCCTTGCTTATGCAAAGAGTTGTGAACTCCAGAAAATCGTGGACCATGATTCTCCTTATTCCGAAGTCGAATTCTGGCTCGACCAGAACAAGGCGTTTGAGGAATACATGACGCAAGTAAGCCATGAAATCGAACAGCACAAGGAAGGACCGTATGCAAAGTATAAGTCTTTTGCTGCTCCCGCTGTCCGAAAGATGCTGGCCGAAAAGGGACTGACCATCATGTTCCCGGAAAAGGTCCTCATCAAGGTCTGGAAGATGCGCCGTGTCGAAGATGCCATGTATCAGAAAATTGAAGAAGCAAAGAAGCAGAACAGCTCCAATGTACCGCTTGATGAGGCGTTCTTTGACTCTGAACTGGTGGATTCCGTTGAGGGAAGCATCGAAAGCGCCAAGGCAAAATCCAAGCCCAAAAAGGAATCCGCATTACCGTTTTCCAAGTACTGCGCAGATGAGAAGAAGAGCTATCGTGTCGTGAAAAGCGATGAACTCTCAAAGCCCAACCAGCCCCGTTATGTTGTGGTCGAGACCGCTACTGATAAGGTCCTGGACAATGCTAACGGATATGGCTACCTTTCCTATCAGGCTGCCTGGAAAGGCTATTCGTACAAGAGCAAGCATCATCTGGACGGCACGAAGAAACCGATAAGTAAGAGTGCAAAAGAGCAGGCAAAGAAAAAGGCGGCTTTCTTTTCAACTGACTCGGAGCAGCTCAGCTTTGGCTGATTCAGAAAATCAACAACAGATTTCACAATTAAAAGGAGGAGGAAATCATGGCAGCCAAAAAGGATAAGATGATTCCGTCTGAGAAAGAACGGAAAAGAGCACTGAAATATGCGACCCCGGCAGGTACGGGTCGGATGTGGGTAACAATGGGAATCGCCTTTATAATTTTCGGCATTATCTTGCTGCTGATTCCAATTGGCCTTGTTATCTCGGAGGCATCAGCGCAGAGATACGACCCCGAAAGCATCCATACAGCAACACTTGTATTCTATCTGCTTGGTGCATTTTTTGGTTTCTGCGGATGTTTATGCGTTATCTTTGGTAAGCTTGCCGTCAAAGCATTTGCGAAAATACTGTGCAAGGGTGAAATTAACTATCCGGTAGCGGAATACAAAACACCTAAGAAACTGCTGCTTCAAGAGGCAGCAGCTATCAACCAGAGTCCTAATGCTCCATTGACAGCTTCCACATTCGGGAACTGGATTGATTTTGAAGCCGATTGGCAAAACTGCCTTTCCATTCATAATGGCATCTTGCAGAGTCATCAGATTTTCAAAAAACTGATTCTTGTACAAGACAATTTTACTTACAAAGAGCTGGACTACGAGAATAACTCGGAACTCGGCGTCGGAGTCAAAACATTCGCCGCAGGAAGCACAACGACCATCGGCAAAATGAAAGGCCACAAGCTCATTTATAATATCGGCATGAATCTTTCCAATAGCAAACTGGGAGTTAACAGCTATTCCATCGATACATTGGACGTCACGAATGAAGTACATAAATGGTTAGCTGACCACGGATACACCCGCACAGACTAAGAAATAGCTTTGTTCGTTGTCGATACTTCCGGTTCAATGCGCGGAGAGCCTCTCAATGCACTGAAAACGACCATGATTAACACCATCCAGTATATCAATGACGACAACTATATCGGCATCCTCGATGAGCTGCTGGATATTCTTGACGATAAATAATTGATTTTTACACCTCCGATGTTACGGCATCGGGGGTTTTGTTTTTGGGAGGATACGGAGATGGCAAAGAACGATAACCTGCATAAGGCGAAGGATGCAAAGAACGATGAGTTCTACACCAGAATCGAGGATGTCGCAGAGGAATTGCGGCACTACAAAAAGCATTTCGCAGGCAAGGTCGTATTCTGCAACTGTGATGACCCGACTTGGTCTGCCTTTTGGCGGTACTTCCACCTGAACTTCGCGGAACTCGGCTTGAAGAAGCTGATTTCCACACATTATGACCGTACAGAGCCAACCTACAAGATGGAGTACGAGGGCGGGGATGACAACAATGTGGAAGTCGGAGTCAAGGCTCCGCTGGAAGGCAACGGCGATTTCCGGAGCAAGGAATGCCTTGACTTGCTGGATGAGTGCGATATCGTGGTAACGAATCCGCCGTGGTCAATGTTCAGAGAATATGTCTCGCTCTTAGTGGAGCACAAAAAGCAGTTTGTTATCATTGGCAATAAGAACTCCATTACATACAAAGAATTTTTCCCGCTTTTGAAGGACAATCATGTTTGGATTGGCTACATGTCCCCGTCTGAATTCGATACGCCGTCTGGAATGACAAAGAAAGTCGCCGGTCTTGGGCGTTGGTTCACCAACCTCGATATTCAGAAACGCCACGAGAAGCTGATTCTATGGCAGCGGTACTATGACGATAATGGAAATCCTTTGCCGGATGCGAAGGAGAGGTATCCGCATTACGATAACTATGATGCTATCAATGTGGGCAAGGTTGCTGATATTCCAATTGATTATCAAGGTGTAATGGGTGTGCCGATTACGTTCTTGGATAAGTATAATCCTGAACAATTTGAGATTGTTGGACTGTTAAATTCAAGCAGCGAATCATTAGCAGGTATTAAGGAACTCAGAATTTATGATGAATTCAAAGAAGTAAAACAAGACGGCTCATTTACAAAAGCAACTGGAAAAAAGACGAGAGGAAATCCCGTAATAAATGGAAAAGCTAAAAGCGGAAATTACTATATAAATCCAAATACTGGAGAATGTGTACATTCTACTTATGCACGCATTCTTATTCACAAAAAGGAAAATGAATGATGGCAGAATATGATGTATTTATTTCCCACGCCAACGCTGATAAGGAACAATTTGTTGAAGAATTGTATAAATCTTTTCAAAAACTTGGAATTAAGATTTTTTACGATTCTGATTCAATTGAGTGGGGCGACGATTGGGCATGCAAAATTCAGGATGGATTGGCAAAATGTCGTTACGGCGTTATTGTTATCTCAAACAATTTTTATGATAGAGAGTGGACTGAAAAGGAATTAAAATCTCTATTGGTACGTCAAAACGATAATGGTGAAAATGTAATTTTGCCGATTTTATATAACACTAACATTGATGAACTCAAGAAACACTGCAAAAGAGGATGTTATAAAGATTTAGCAAAAATTCAATTTATCAATAAGGAAGAGGTCGATGTTAAAGACATCACAATCCTTCTTGCCCGTAAACTACTCAAAGACAGCCGCATTGCAAATTCAACGGTACAAAAGTCCAAAGACAATAAAGCTATGTTTGACAATTTTTTTGAAAAAAACAATAGTATTGATTTTTATAGATGGCTTGACAGTTTGATTAAAAGCAATAACCAATGGAGCGATGGTTACCCTAATGACTTTATTGGCTGGCATCTCTTTAAGTATAATGGTAAATCAATTGCATTGATACAGGAGCAAGAGGACGAAAGTAATCCTTATGATAATTATATCAATTGTCAATATCGTATCAATCCGATATATTATAGCGATTTCTGTAAATACTTTGAAACTTATATTCGTCCACAGATGTAAAGGAGACTACACCTATGAAAATCACAGAAACCAAAATCAAGGTATCTGACCTTGTCGAGAACTACAAGGACAATGGCGATGGAGGTGTATTCGGCTACAATAACCGTCTTACGATTCGCCCGTCTTTCCAGCGCGAGTTCATTTACGGGGAAAAGCAGCGTGCTGCCGTCATCGATTCCGTAATGAACGGATTTCCGCTGAACGTCATGTACTGGTCTAAGACCGGGGCTAACACATACGAGGTTCTTGATGGGCAGCAGCGTACCGTCTCTATTGCCCAGTACATCAACAAGGATTTTCCTATCAAAATCAATGGCAACGACAAGTTCTTCCAGAATCTGACCGATGAGGAAAAGCAAACGATTCTTGACTACGAGTTGACGGTCTATGTCTGTGAGGGCACTGAGGCAGAGAAGCTGGAATGGTTCAAGCGCATCAATATCGCTGGTGAGGTTCTGACTTCACAGGAACTGCTGAACGCTACATACACGGGACCGTGGCTGGCCGATGCAAAGAACTACTTCTCAAAACGCAACTGCGTTGCCGCGAAAATGGCTGACGGCTATCTGAAAGGCAATCCGATTCGGCAGGAATTGCTGGAAAAGGCTCTGGTTTGGATTGCGGACCGCGATGGTCTGGAATCCGGGCAGATGTACATGGCTATTCATCAGCATGACGAGGATGCCAATGACCTCTGGCTTTACTTCCAGTCTGTCATCAACTGGGCGAAGATGCTGTTCCCAACGAAGCGGAAGGGGATTACGGATGCACAGGCATGGGGACTACTCTATAACCAGTATCATGCCAAACAGTACAACAGTAACGCTCTGGAAGCAGACATCAAGAAGCTCGTAATGGATGATGATGTAACCAAGAAGGCAGGCATCATCCCGTTCATCCTCTCTGACCGCACTTGGCGCGATGAGAAGCACCTGTCCCTTCGTGCATTTACTGAGTCGCAGAAACTCCGCGCCTATGAGCGGCAAGGGCATAAGTGTCCCTTGTGCGTTGCAAATGGCATCAACACCGAGTACGCCTTTGAGGATATGGAAGGTGACCACATCATTCCTTGGAGCAAGGGCGGGCATACCACTGATGACAATCTGCAGATGCTGTGCAAGAAATGCAATTCGGCAAAGTCGGATAATTGACGTACCATTGCTGTTTTGCGCTGCAAGAATTAAGCTTCTTGTGGACAAGACCGGTCAGCCTGACTGGAGTATATGGAAGAGTACATGAAGATGGTGCAGGAAAAGACAGAAAACGTGCTTAATCAATTTGTATCGGCAAAAAAGATTGTGAAAATGGAAGGTGAAAATATGAATTTGGAATCGTTTTGGTCTGCGTTTGGCTCGATTGGGACAATGTTGGCGTGTATTATAGCAGTGCTTCAGCCTATTGTTGAAAGATATATTGAACGAAAGAAAAAAGTTATAGCAAGCTTTAAAACTGATAGGATTGTGGTTTTACCGTCACTAGACGATTTTAAGCAAGAGATATGTACAGTTTTTCTAACAAATAATGGTAATTCAAGTATCTATGTTACGAATATAAGTTTACTTGTTGATGGTCAATATCTACACCAAATAGCAGTTCCAGGTGACCCGGTTTATTATCAAGAATTTCCTAAAGAGCTCCGAGTAGGTGAACGGCTGGATTTTAATTTTTCCAAAGGAAAGTTGCATGACCAATTACAAAATTTTAGTGCGGGACTTCCTGTTTCTGTTGTTGTAAGTTTTACAGACGGTAAAGTTTACAAGCAAAAAACTAAGAGCACAGTAGGGGATATTATCAATGAACACCAGTGTGATTATAAAGTGGAAAAGACAGGCAAAAGTATAAACAAAGCAGAAAAAGCCAGTGATAGACCAAGCACATTCAAAAAGTTTTCAGAAGCGACAACATCAAAGCATGGGTTTCAAGCCAAAATATCAAAAGAGAACTTTGCAAAAGCCATTGATAAAATAGCAACATATATTTTTGATAATAAAAACGATGATATAGAATTGACAAAAGAGTTGGTGCTTTTAGAAGCAAATCTTTCAGAATGTCAATTCGCAGATGATTTTGAAGCATCTTTAAGAGATACATTATCCCAGTTTAGAACAATTATAATTTCAGTTGTCACAAGCATGCTAAGTATAGAATTTTTCACGCAATATGAAGTAAACCACTTGCGATTGTTATAACGGTTTTGCTTTTATTATTACTCTATTTCATTCTGAGCTTTATTTGTACAGTCATAAAGGGACGAATGTCAAAAATTTTTGACACAAAACTCAAAAAAGCAATTGCAATTACAATTTCAGGCATAATAAAATCCAAAGAAAATGAAAAAAATACAATTAAACAAGAACAAATCAAGACCACAATTTGCACAAACATAGCACTTTTGCAAAATACATAATTAAATGAGAAAAACAGCTATGAAAATAAAGGAAGACATCCCCGTCACAGATGACGACCTTCTTTTTCTTGATGACGATGATGAGGAGACGGGGGAATACGATTGGTACAACGAACCTCTCGCCGAGGATTTTGGCAACGTGGATATTGATTGAACCGCCCGCAACTACATACAAATGAAAGGAAAAGAAAACCATGACCTCTTCGCTTATCGAGGTAATGCTTACCACAGGAATCATATCGCTCGCACTGGCAATTATGATACTCTTAACTGTTGTCACAAGAAGAAAAGTTATAAGCGAAATCGAAGAAACCAGTAACAGATATCTGGCGTACAAAGCCTTATGCGCAAAATATCAATATCTTCAGGTTGAGAGTAATACCGAATACTGCGAGTGCTTGGAAAGCAAGTACAAATTCGACCATTTTAACTTCGACAAATATGTATTTGGTAGGGTTTGCAAGGAACGCGATGTGTTTGAGGAAATACTTGACGCCATTGAGATTAACAAGAAACAACTCGCAAAATTCGAGGAAGAGTATAGACAACTGCCCGATTTCACGGAGACACCTCCGTCATGGCTATACTCTGTGCTGGAACGCAGAGTGATGAAAAACGAAGAAAAACACCGCGAATCTCCGACAACAGAATCGACGATAACTTGTTCGATACGTTACACATCGCCTGCCGGTCGCAACCGCTATAGAAACTTTCAGGTGTATTCTACAGAGGATATTAAGAATCTCGTTAATCAATCCTACGTTCTGGAGAAAGAGCGCGAGAGCAAGGAATACCAGCGTAAAATCTTGACGCCTTCTTTGCGATATGATATCTTAAAAAGAGATAACTTTAAATGCGTGATTTGCGGACGAACGCCGAAAAAAGACGGAGTCACACTCCATGTAGACCATATAATCCCGGTATCCAAAGGCGGGAAGACTGTACCTGAAAATCTTAGAACGCTATGCAGTATTTGCAACCTTGGAAAAAGCGACAAATACGACGAAGACGGACTAAACTGATACTAAAATGGTAGAATACCAACAATCCAAACAAATCTCATTACGAAAGGAGCCATACCATGTCCACCCTCAAAAACGGCGAGTTCGGCATCGATTTGGACAAGGAGAAAATCCTCTGGACCGACCGCAAACGCCACACCATCTTTTCTCTGCCGTTGTCCTTTACGAAGTACACTCTGACCGAGACCAAACTCATCATCCAGCGTGGCTGCTTTAATCTGCGCGAAGACGAGATTCAGCTGTACCGCGTCAGGGACATCGCGTTCAAGCAGAACTTCTATGAGCGTCTTTGCCGTGTAGGTAGCATCCATCTCTGCTCCACGGATGCCATGACACCGGAAATTGATATCCGTCGTATCAAGAACCCGCGCGATGTCAAGGAGGTGCTTTCTAAGACCATCGAGGCTTGCCGGAAAGCGAACGGTATCCGTACTTCGGAAATCATCGGGGACCATGGTCGCTTTCCCGAGCCTGACCCGCATGGTATGCCGCCTGAACCTTGCCACGAACATCTCCACGACTAATACGAAGCCTGTACAGATTCAGTTCTGTGCGGGCTATTTTTTTGTTTACAAAGAAATTTTTGGGTGGTGAGGCAGTTGACCAGCTATGCGAACGGCTTAGAATTATAAGTGCAATAAGCAAACACACATCGACACAGTCAACAACCCCGCCTAAACCGGTTTGCCGGTTATAGACGGGGCTTGCGGGGAAACCCGTAAGCCCGGTTGATTAGCCTTGGTGAGAGGACTCGGGACGGCTACGAAATCTCGCCCGAACAGGCGGCAAGATGGCTTGAAAGAAACGACAATAATCGAAACGTCAACGTCGCTAAAGTCAAAAAGATGGCAAAGGACATGAGAGAAGGGCATTGGGATACAACGCATCAGGGGGTTGATGGGCAGCATCGGCTACTCGCTATCGTTGAGTCCGGTGTGACCGTGCGTATGAACGTGACCTTTAATGCCGCCAAGTCTCAGCACATCGATTCCGGGAACATCCGCTCCATGGCAAATCGCGTACAGATGTCTGACTACGACATGAGCTGGACGAACAATACGATTCTCTCCACAGCAAACCTCATTGGCCGCGTGTTCGCAGGCTCGAACCTCAGTCACGAGGAAGCTTTGAGCGAATGGTTGATGAAATACCGTACGCAAATCGAATCTGCCACCAAATGCATCAAGAAGGCTACACTGCTGGGACTCAATTCCGCAGGTACAACAGCGGCCATCATTGTGGCTGCCATGAACGATGTTCCCGCTATTCATATCGAGAAGTTTATGGACGTGTTCTATTCGGGGTTCACCAACAATGAAGCCGAACTCTACGCTATCACGCTGCGGGACGAACTGCTGCGCGAAAATCGTGTCAAGCGCGGCACAAATTATGCAAGGTTTGCCTTTTTCCGTACTGCAAACCGGCTGAACCAGTATTACAAGACTGCCACCGGGCAGCGGGTTGCCAAGCGTGTCAACAATGGGGATTTCCCGTACAATGTTTACGATGCCAACGGCGGTATCGTGAAACCCGAAACCAAGAAAGCTGGGTAATGCCATCAACTTGAGTCTTTGCAGCTGTACGAATCTTGCAAAACTAAGATATAGCCACAAAATTCCGATAAATCGCATAAAAAATTGTTGCAAGGAGACAAAAACTATGAATAAGTTTGAAGCAAGGAGCACGCTGGGGAGCGAGGCTGTCCCGGTTTTCGACGATGACGGTGAGCTCACGGAATGGCTGCACCGGGATAACTACACTGTTGAAGAGCTGGAACTGATGAACTTCGTCGGCAAAGAAAAGCCTGTCATCAATAAGGATGGTGTGAAAATCGTTCGGGATGGCACGGTCATTCGGAGAACCAACACTGAAACAAGAAAAACTGAATTTCTATTCATCCCGCGCATTGTCACCAGCGAACAGAAAACGGTGTGAGGTGCAACGTGGTCAAAATTTATGGGTCCAGTGACGACCTTGTCTGCCTGGATAATTCCAACTATGAGGTCGATGAAATTGGTTGCTTCGATGTCAAGGGAGTTCGGTTATTCCTGGACGACGATACTATTATTGTCGTGCGCTATATCGATGGCATTTGGCGCATTGAAATTGAACGCAAGGGCACGGCACCATATCAGCATGAGGTCTGTGCGGGCAATGATGAGGCCGATTACAGCGATATCTTTTGTACGGAATCCGACGTTATTGCGCACGAAATCATTCGATGAGGATTGGAGCAGCCATGGCAAAAACTCTTCTGACTCAAAAAATAGAATCAGCGCTAAAGGTTTGGCATCCTGCCAACTATGGTGGATACCGGGTTGATTCGTTCCGTCAAGGCTTCGACGCTCTAGAAGTACCTGTCGAGTGCGGTTCGATAAAATCCGGCCTTGTTGACTTCGTTCGGGTTCAAGAGTGCTTCACATCAGAAACAAAATGTGGGACCTGCAAACTCTCAATGTACAGGGATGAGGACAGAGACTTAGTTATGCCGTCCATCCGGCAGTGGACGCAGGAAGTATCATGCCCTAAAGATATCGCCAACTGGAGTTTTCGTAATGAACCGTGTACGGAACGGTTCTGCAGGCTATATAAGACGAAACATACATACACCATCGACACCGTCATCACCTGCGTGGAAATTAAGGTTTCCGTGAGTGACTTTCACTCTGACCATGGCCACAACTTTGTGGGGCACTGTAACTACTATGCGATGCCGTTAGCGCTATACAAGAAGGTCAAAGATGAGATTCCTGATGGTATAGGAGTTCTGCTATATTACAACGGCGAAAATACCTGCGGGATTCGCAAGAAAATCGAATGCAAGCCCCGCCAACTCTCGGAGAAAACCCAGAAATGGCTCATCATGTCAGTTGCTAAGCGACTGACAAAAATGAGCTAAGCATAAACAATTATTCTGCGAATATCACGATGCCATAAAGATATTCGCAGCGATAAAAATTTTCTAAAAAAGGAGAGAGATATTAAGAATTGGGATATATCGGCCGTGACAAGTCGGTATAAAATGTTTTATAACTGCCCTTGCGGTGACATCTTTGCATCCGCAGCATAAAAGGAGAAATAAATGAAGAAGCTTTTGAAAATCATCATTTTTGCCATCCTGGCCGGACTTAGTATTTTCTGGTATACAGAAAGCCGGAAGCGCCAGGCCATGATTCCGCTCGAATTTCGAGGCGAGTGAAATGCGAAAAGACATCAAAATTGTGCTTGAAATCATCTGGTATCTGGTCCTGCCGGTTGTGGTTCTTGCACTCTACATCAAATATTGGCACTGGTATATCGCAAATCCCGGTTGGTCCTTGACTCATCCATCCTACATTGTTTTCGGATTTATTTTGAACGCTGCACTGTGCTTTGAGATTGTATATATCGACATCAAGTTTGGGGAAAAATAGCGCTTGCCAAAATATACGAACGCCGTACAATGTAAAGTGTGAACAGATACTAAGCAATCAGTAGGATTCACAATCTGTATTTTAAGCGGACTTATCCCATAGCGGGGTAGGTCCGCTTTTTTTGTTGAAAGGAGAAAAAGTATGAAACTCAAAAACAATCTATTCCGGAGCACGGCGGCAATCATCGCTACGCTCCTTGCACTCAGCTTCACCGGCTGCGGTCAGAATCCGATAATATCGGAAAGTCCATCCAGTATCGGGGTCGTCTCAGAAAGCACTGTGAGCAGTGACCAGACGGCTGGCGGTTCGGTGGACGGCAGCTTTACCATTCATTATATAGACGTAGGGCAGGCGGATTCCGCTCTTGTTACCTGTGACGGCCACTCAATGCTTATTGATGGCGGTAATGTAGATGATTCTAACCTCTTATATTCTGTTATGCAGCGTGAAACCGATGGGCACATGGATTATGTCGTTGGGACTCACGCGCACGAAGACCACATCGGCGGCTTGTCCGGTGCTTTTGAGGCCGTCACTGCGGACATGACTCTATGCCCTGTGACAGAATACGACAGCAAAGCATTTCGGGACTTTGCAAGCTACGCGGAGCAAAAAGGCGGAGGCATCACGATACCGGATGTGGGTGAAACCTACACTCTGGGGGAAGCGGAATTCACGATAGTTGGTGTTAATTCTGTTCCCGATGACACGAACAATGCATCGATGGTTCTGCGCATCGTTTATGGGGATACTTCGTTCCTCTTTACCGGAGATGCGGAACAGGAAGCGGAAAACGTGATACTTGCATCGGGACAAGACATTCAGTCAACAGTTCTGAAAGTAGGGCATCACGGCTCAAGCACATCTACCTCAGAGGCTTTTCTGGACGCAGTGAGTCCGACCTATGCTGTGATTTCCTGTGGAGCAGGGAACAGCTATGGCCACCCGCATCAGGAAACACTCGACAAGCTGCAAAACAAGGGTGTTGAGATTTATCGCACAGACCTGCTGGGCGATATCTATTGTACCTCGGATGGCAAAGAGGTAAGTTTCACTTCCGGTGAATATCATGATGAGAATCGGATTGAAGCCGGTTCTGCTGCAGAGTCCAATGATGAACAAAACAGCAGACCTCTTGTAATAGACGAAACATACGTTCTGAATACAAGCACTATGAAGTTTCACAAACCCGATTGCTCTGTAGTCGAGTCCATGAGTCAAAAGAATAGAATCGACTATATGGGGCCCCGCGATGAGCTCATCCAGGAAGGGTATTCGGCGTGCGGGATTTGCAAACCATAAAAATTGCACCTGATTTACTCGACAAGCTGTGCGAACTGACTACAATAAAAAATGTACGATAGATAACAAACATCGAAAAAGGCATTCTGCCTTTCGTACAATTCACAATTCTGCAGACATAAGGCAGACTCACCGTCTTGGTGGGCCTGCCTTTTTTGTTTGCGCAACTATAAAAAAGGAGTATAACGCAATGTTCAAAATTCACGATGACAAGGTCTACTTCGTCGCCGAAACCCCTAACATCAACAAAGTTATCGAAATCTTCCTACCTAAGGATGACCGTGGCACCATTATGGATTCACACGAAATCCGTGTGGACCTGTGCCGTGCCGTCATTCACATGGAGAAGAAGGGTGTCCGTGTCTTGAAGGTCCGCAACATTGAGGATACCAGCAAGGCAAGCATCGACATCTGGCACATGCCGGAATATCAGGAGGCTGCAGAGTCTCCCGTAAGCGATGTGGTCAATGCCTGCATTGAGTCCTGCTTTGATTCCGGTGCAATGTTCAATCTGCCATGCAAAGCCAACCGCAAAACCCATGAAGTTTTTGCTGTCGAATGCTGCGCAAGCCCCGATGATGATGACTCGTTCAGCCATGCAGATGTCGAAATTGACGGGCAGTCCTACTCGCTCAATTTTGTCTCTGACATCATGGATGAGAACGATGTCAACAACGCATTGGATGAGTTCTACCGAATCCAGCAGACCGGCGAATATTGGGAAGCGCACGACGGCAAATCGCTCACGGACGCTATCCATGAATGTCGGTGGGCTATCCTGAAGGATGCCATCCAGAAGCGCGGACATGAGGCTGTTGCTGATTTTGTCGGGACCGACATTTCCAGCGATACTTACGACCGCGTGATGGATGAAACCGAAGCCCAGATGCCGGACGAAGAGTTCGAGCGCTTCTGGGAAAAGTACATCTGACAAAAAACATCTCATACAACAGAAAGGAAGTATACCGCTATGGCTATCAACAATGTTAACGAATTTCTCCGCAAGACCTTTTCCAAAACCATCTTCGGCACCCCTGCGCTTCGGCCGATTGCAGTCTGTGCAGACGGCTTCAACCTGTCGATTCAGGCAAGCAGCATGCACTACTGCATACCGAACGAAGACCTGTCGGACGGCAATTACTCTAAGGTCGAACTCAGTTACTTGTCTGAGGAGGTCGAAGAGTTTCTGCCGTTTGCTGAAGACGACGAGGCACCGCTGGCTACGGTCTACGGGTATGTGCCCGTAGAAACCGTAGACGCGTTTCTGGCCAAGCACGGCGGCATCGTCAACGTTTAGGACGGAGGAATACCAATGCTAAAGACTTTCACTATCGTCGCCAATGAGGTCATTGGCTTATCCGCAACGGAATGCACACTGATGCAATTCAGCTACAATCCGGAGCAAATCCATGACCCAGAAAGCGTCCTGCGCAGTGCTGTCATGGACTATCTCAAGACGGACGAAGGCAAACGACAGCTGGAAATCAACTGTGGTTGCTGGAACTGGGGCGATGTCGATGACATTCCCGGCTCGTTCTTCTTGAACTATGGTCTGACTAAAATCGCTCCGCCCGATGTGAATGTTGTCGTTGACCGCAACGAGAGTTTCACGGATGACTACGAGGATTGCGCGGAAGAATAACAGAAAGGGCATGAAATAAATGCGTATTTATGGTGCAAACAACGTATTCATAGAAGTTACGCGCCGGTGCAATATGTGCTGTGCGCACTGCCTGCGCGGAGATGCCGAAAGCATCGATATTCAGGAGAAGTACATCGATGCTTTTCTCGACAACTTTGAGAAGGGAGCTTATATCAGCTCTCTTACCTTTACCGGTGGGGAAATCTCTCTGAATATACCGGCAATTCGATACACCTTGAAAGCTGTCAAAGAGCGCGGTATCGCCGTTGGAAGCTTTTACATGGTCACTAACGGAAAAGCTGTCGATAAGATGGCTGACCTTGCTATGGCGAGTCTGGAGTGGTGGGCCTACTGCGATGAAAAAGATGACTATATGTGCGGTCTTTGCATCAGCAGTGATAACTTCCACGAAGCAATCCCATATGAAAGTAAAAGTATCCTTAGTGGCTTGAAATATAACCGTAACGATAAAGTAACGGACTTTCATCTGGCTTATTTACTGAACGAAGGGCGTGCTAAGAATCTCGATTCGAATATCTATAAAAAGCGTGAACCTCATGTAGACAAGCTCGAATACGAATTCAACAAAACCGGCAATATCGACTTTTACAGCGGCGAGCTGTACTTGAACGCCATCGGTGATGTCGTTTCCGGCTGCGATTGGTCCTACAAGTCGCAGAAGAAATATCGTTTTGGTAATGTAATGAACAAAAACTGGCTGGAGAACATTTCCAACAGCGAGTTGTACATTGCAAGCTAAACCATATCACTTATACATTGCCACTGTTTTCCTACAGAAACGGTGGCTTTTTTAGAAAAGGAGACCACAAATGACTGAAACAAAAGACATGTTTGAACAAATCAGCGCCATCTTAACCGATAAGAAAGATAAGCCGTTTTCCTATGAGGAGCTTGCAGCAATGCTCAAAACTAACCCTGATGCCCTCAAATCCTTTGATGAGGTCTATAAGACACAGGTTCTTGAAAGCGGAGAGCTGCATGAAAATATGCTCCAGTGGGATACAGCTACAGTCAAAGCAATTCTCGACAAAAAGGTCTACTTCCCACCGGAACTCAATTCGCTCATTGACCGCATCGTCACAGAACTGGTGCTTGAAACGCGTCTGTACATCTACAACGCGGAACGCGGTGGCTATTATGTGACATACTCTGCCAACCGCGACTTTATGACAGAGGTTACAAACGAGGAGTTGAAACGCTACCCCGAAGAACTCCGTCCGCAGCTCACCGGAAAGTTGATGAAGATTGACATTTCTGAGCCGTCGTACAAGGAACTGCTTCAAAACTACGCAGGCTACAAGAATGCAAAGAACGACATCACAAAATTGTTCTACTACAACATGTTCCGTCAAGGTCTTGACATCCTCGACCTTGATGACTTCACTTATCAGATGCTTGAGATGAACCCCAACTCTATGGGCTTCTGGTTTCCTCCTCTGGTAGAGGGATTGTACGGCAGCGCATTTTTCAAGGTTCCGGACACAAAAATTCTTCGCGTACCTATTACCATGCTGCAGCTTACCCGCCTTGGTTTCGAGACGTTGAATCCCGTTACAAAGGAAATCGTGAACCGTTATTGCCAGAAAGTCTTCCATCTTGATGGATACGAAGACTATTTTATCAAAACGGGCACGTATTCTTCCAAATACGAATTCCGCAACGCTCATATCCATAACCCGAAGGAAATCAATGAGATGGGCGAGTATTTCTTGTTTTTGAATCATCTGACATGCTCGATGGCATCCCCTCTGAACAATCGCTGCTTCTACGGCGCGAACACCACGAACGAGTGGGTCGTCAGAGAATACATCAAGGACAAAGAAAATAACCCCACCATCTACAACGGTTTGCCGCTGCACACTGAATATCGCGTGTTTGTGGATTTTGATACAAAGGAAATCCTTGGCGCAAGTCCTTATTGGCGCAGCGATGTTATGAAGAACGAATTCAAAAAAGTCAGCAGCCCACAGGAACGCCATGATTATGTTGTCTACAAGATGCATGAAGACATTCTGAACCAGCGTTACCACGAAAGCGTTCAAACTGTTCTGGCTGAGCTGAAGAAGGTTATTCCTCGCATTGAGTTGACAGGGCAGTGGAGCGTCGATGTAATGCGCAACGGCAATGATTACTACATCATTGATATGGCGCTTGCTGAGAACTCTGCTCTGAATGACTGCGTGCCGAGTAACCGCCTTCGTGCTTATCCGCAGCAGTGGCTGCCGGGGGAATCGAACAACTAATACTCCTAGAACGAAACTTTGATTCGGGTTCTTTCAGCAAAAAGCGTAGGAACCAAAATCATACGAAATGATTGTGTTGACACATAAAAACAAGTATAATATATGCAAGGAAGTGATAATAATGGTTCTGTATCATGGCAGCGATGTAATAGTCCGCAACCCTGAGGTCAGAAAAACAAGGTACGCCAAAGATTTTTCATGGGGATTCTATTGCACTAACAACTACGAACAAGCCGCTCGCTGGTCAAAAAAAGGCAGGTCTCGTGGTATTGTCAACGTGTTTGAATATACAGAATCTCCCATGCTAAATATTAAGAAATTCCCCGAAATGAGTGATGAGTGGCTTGATTTTATTGCTATATGTCGCTCGGGCAAACATCATGACTATGATATTGTGGAAGGACCCATGGCGGATGACACCATTTGGAACTACGTCAACGACTTTCTAAGCGGTGATATTAGCCGTGAAGCTTTTTGGGCGTTGGCAAAATTCAAGCATCCCACGCATCAAATCAGCTTTCACACGGAAGTCGCTTTGAAATGTCTCTCTTTTAAGGAGGCGATTGAAGTATGACTGAAACTGCAACCTACAGCAAAAACGATGTCTTTTATACCTGCAGCCTGATTGAATATATCGGCCGCGTTACGAAGAATCATCGCAAGGATGTGGTTTCTGCTCTTGGCACAAACGGAGTCAAGGCAATTCTCGACTCAGCGGATGTGTTTCACTGCCAGAGCTTTGAGCAATCTGCCGATGAAATTTGTGAGCTTTTTCCTGTGCCGGAAGGAACGTATGATACGGTGTCTAACTGCCACTACAAGGTTCCATCTTATACAGATATCGGAAAAGTGTACCAGCGCATCATCTTTGACTGTACTAGCACTCCTGGTGTCCAGGATGTAATTGATGTATTTTCCTCGTTCATTAGCGATGACATCTCAGATTTTAATACTGCAACTTACTATTGTAATCCGAGCTATTTGTACCACTCATACAAGGCCGGAAAACTACTGGATTGATTTTCAAAAGCAATAGCAATCGAGACCACTGCCCCGAAAAGGGTAGTGGTCTTATTTTTTGCACAATACTTACCATAAATTACCAGAAAGAAAAACATTGTGTATCTGTGCGAATTGCATATAATACAAAATATAGAACGAAAGGCATCAAAAAACATCGTTGGTCGGGCAAAATCCGACCGAAAGGCTAGGGCGGGCTCAGTTTTGAACCTGCTCTTTCTTTTTATCGGAGGCTTTATGTCAAACAAAGAAGAACGCATGAACCGCAATAAAAGCATCATCGAAGATTACAAAAATGGAAAGCCGATTTTAGAAATCGCGAGGGAATATAATCTTTCAGAAACGATGTGCTACAAGATTCTAAAAGGTACGCAGGAGCCGCCTCGTTATTTTGAAAAAAAGAGGAAGAGACTTACCACTCGAAATGAGCAAATTGTTAAACAGTATAAAGGCGGTATGACGGCCAGAGAATTGGGCAAGATGTACGGCATTTCCATGCAGCGTATTTATGCAATCTTGCATTCGAGCGGAGAGTACGAAAGCCAAAAATACAATCATATTGAAACGGCTCTCAAAAAAGAGAAAAAGATGCGGAACCAAACTTTTCTTGATGCTTACAAGAAAAATCCTCGAAAATCGATTATCGAGTTGAGCAGGGAGGTAAATATCAGCCCTTCACTAGGTTACCTTATCCTTCATCAAAATGGGATTTACCAGTATAACGTAAAAGCCAGAGCTAAGGAGAATAGCTAAAATGCCGATTAACAAGATTACCCACGTGTGTCTAACTCATGACAAAGTCAGAGCACGAAATGAAAAGATGCTGGAGGATGCCAAGAACGGTATGTCCCAGGAACAGCTGGCCGAAAAGTATCAAATTTGTGTTTCTACTGTCCGATATAGTCTGAAGGACTTTTACAAAGAACAGGCCCGGCAGAGGAAAGCAAAGAAGAAAGCCTGGCAAACCCAGATGATTCATGAATATGAGATGGGCGCAAAATCTCCGGAGCTCCAGGAAAAATACGGCATCAGTGGAACGCTCTTTTATCGGATTCTTCATACGCACGGAAAGAATGGCCGACAAATCCACAGCCAAAACCGTATCGAGACTGGCAAGAAAAGAAACGCCGAGATGGTCGGGAAATACAAAAACGGCGTTTCTGTCAAAGAGCTTGCGGAAGAATACGGGCTCAAAAAGGGAAGCGTATATCGCGCCATGAAGCGGTATAGTCCAGGCCCAGGGAAAAGTAAAAGTTGTCAAAGTGAGGAATAATTGCATGGCTGCATCAAAGAAAGATGTTGCGAAGCAGCAGGTCAAAGAAGACCGCGAAAAGGTTCGGGAAATGTATCTTTCTGGCAAAACTGTCAAGGAAATCGCCAAGGAAACGTATTTTTCAAGCTCTTATTGCTATGCCATGGTGAGAGACCTAGCAAAAGAAAAGAATCTTGCAAAGAAAGCAAAAAGAGCACCTCTCAACGAAGCTATGATTCAAGATGCGAAAGCCGGGATGACGGTTGCTGAAATCGCAAAGAAGCATGGCGTGACCTATCAGCAGTGCTACTATACTGTTTCCGAATACGCTCAAGCTACGATTAAGAAGAACAAGAAAAAGCAGTCTGCTGCCACGAAAGTTCGCAATGCGGCTATGTTGGAAGATGCGAAAGCCGGAATGACTGATAAGGAAATCGCCAAAAAATACTTTTTGTCTCGAAGCAGTGTCCGTACCGTCCTTGCAGGGCATTTACATACAAATTCCAAAAAGTTGGATGAAAGGCGCAAGGCGATTCTTGCGGATTATGAGGCAGGAACGTCCTCAAAAGACATCTGTGAGAAATACGGTATTTCAAAATCCACTCTTTACAAGGACATGCGCCAAATTGGAAAAACCTGTCAGGAATACTATCACAAGGCGCTGAAAGACAAGACCAATCAAAGGAATTCCGATATTCGAAGCAAAATCGAAAGAGGGGTCTCGGTCAGCACTATTGCCAAAGAATACGGAATCTCTAAAACGGCGATTTATGAAACGTTTCATCAGGAAAATGTCAGAGCTGGAATTTTACAGAAACGCGGCCGTCCGCGAAAAAACACGGAACGTAATGCACTGATTGCTAAACGCCACAGGGAAGGCGAGAAGGTGCAGGCGCTTGCCACTGAATATAATCTCTCTGTTTCGACGGTAAACACTATTTGCAGTAGAAACAAAAATCAGAATATTGCATCACATTAACAGGCTGCCATTTGGCGGCCTTTTCTTTTTTGGAGGAAAATAACAATGACCGATGACGTACGGAATTTGATTCGATTTGTGGTGGATGGCGACATCCGAAATGCACAGACTCAGTGCCGAATCATGCTTGAAAAGAATGTCCCTGAAAAAGATGCCCGGTTTAAGGAGGCTGAACTCAAAAAGCTGAATCTTTTGAAACCGGAACTCATTCAGCTGCCTGCCAACCTGGAAAGTCTCTTGATTGCGGAGGACGCTACAAATTTCCCGGAAAGCCGGTTCCTGCTCCGCGAGGAGGAAGAAACAGTCATCAACAAGCTCTTGGCCACCAGAAAAGCAGCTTTAGCCATCAAGGAGCTTGGCATCCACTATACTTGCTCTTTGCTTTTGACGGGCCTTCCTGGTGTTGGTAAGACTGAATTGGCCCGCTACATTGCACACAAGGCGAATTTACCGTTTGTTTTCCTGAAATTTTCTGGCCTTGTCAATTCTGCTCTTGGCCGGACACAGCAGAACATCGGCAGAGTGTTCGATTACGCAAAGCGCACGCCTTGTGTTCTTTGTGTTGATGAAATTGATGCCATCGGAATGTGCCGTGGCAGCCGCGATGATGTCGCTGAAATGAGCCGCGTCACCATCGCATTGATGCAGGAACTTGACCGGCTCCCGAATGACGTCATTCTCATTGGCACTACAAACCGCGTCGATAACCTTGACGAAGCCCTCATTCGCCGATTCACTTTCAAACACCGCGTCAAGCCTTTAGGCGACGATGACATGAAAGAACTGTGCAAGAAGTTCCTTGCTTCGGCAGACTATCCCTTCACGGAATCCGAACTCGACGAACTCTGCCATTCGCTGCGTGAACAGCGGACGGCCAGCGCCGTTGTCAATGCCTGTACAGAACGTATCGTTGCACATATCGTATCGCAGCTGCCTAAAAATTCGGCAGATGCCGTGTAAAAGTATGATAGCCTGGGAAGAAAGCCCTCGTCAGTTTAAGATGTCAAAGCAGCTTGATGAGGGAAAATTCGGAGAAGACTTGGCTCGCAAATTCCTTAACGACCCGATTATCAAAGTGAATCATGGCATTAGCCATTACGATGACGTGACTCAGGATAAATCATATCAAGACAAAGATACCGATTTCATTGTCTGGAAGAAGAATGGTAAGACCTTTGGCCTGGAAGCGAAAGTGGACAGTCACAATACCGGAAATTTCTACCTGGAAACCTCGGTGGACTACTTCTCCATGGTGCCTGACGCTCTGAACGAACAACGGGTGGCGCGGCGGTATCGGGATGGCATCGACCCTTTATGGCACACCCCGGGCTGGGTATACAGGAGTGGTGCGGACCAGATTCTCTATTATTTCAGAACCACGCAGCTGCTTTACATTTTCTCCCGCGTTGATGTCTGGTTCTATGCTGAAAAGCTGATGCGCGGTGGAATCCATCTCGACCCCGGAATCAGAAAGCCAAAAATGTATTCTGCCGAAAATATCAGTGAACGCAATGGTTCCACTCTCTTCTTTGCCAACGGCTTATGCGTGAATGCAGAGCAGACATACAAGGCTTTAGGAGCGCAAAAAAGAGTCATTAAATACCAGGTTGAGAACCCTGATTCAGACGTTCCAACGTTCAGCTTTTGCCCTTTCAAATTATGAATTTTTCGCTAACAATCGTTAGAAAATCACACTTCAGTCTGACGGAAGAGTATAATTAAAGTATGGAAAGAGAGGACAAAAAATCATGAACCAAATGGGTATTTACGAAATTTGGTGGTTTGAATAAAATCACTTAATTTCATAAGTATCACAGGCACATGGATGTTTGTTGCGCTTGTCGATTTTCCCAGTTGACAGCTCCGCAAGAGTGGTATTACCTCGTGTAATACTACTCGCAGCAAACACCCAGCCAAGGGAAACACAACCTCCTGCTTCGGCAGGAGAGACTTATCGTAAAGGAGGTGACGTATATGTCCACTGTATATGTGCTCAACAAAGACGGTAAACCTTTAATGCCTACGACTCGCGGTGGACATGTGCGTCATCTGCTTAAAGAGCAAAAGGCGCGAGTCGTGAGAACAAAACCGTTTACCATTCAACTGTTGTATGAAACCGATGATGTAGTGCAGCCTCTCTACTTGGGTATCGACCCCGGCAGAACTAATATCGGTGTTGCTGTTGTTAAAACGGACGGCACAGCAGTCTTTACTGCGCATTTGGAAACCCGCAACAAGGAAATTCCGAAACTGATGAAAAAGCGCAAAGACTCTCGCCGTGCAAGACGCACCAATGGCAGACGATGCCGCCGTCAACGGAGAGCCAAAGCAAATGGCACCATTTCTAAAAAGTGCGTAAAACAAACAACTGCTCAAAACGGCAGCGTCAGCAAACGTGCAAAGGAGATTGGTGTCATCAAACGGCACCTTCCCGGCTGTGAGAAAGAAGTTCTTTGCATCGGCATCAAAAACAAAGAAGCAAAGTTTAGTAATCGTGTAAGACCGGAAGGCTGGCTCACACCTACCGCAAATCAGTTGCTGCAGACACACATTAACTTGGTGAAGAAAATTCAGAAGTTTCTTCCTATCAGTGATGTTGTGCTTGAGGTTAATAAATTTGCGTTTATGCAGTTGGATAATCCTAACATTCAGAAATGGCAATATCAGCAAGGTCCGCTCTATCAAAAAGCAAGCCTTGAAGAAGCCGTCTCTGAAATGCAGGAGCACCATTGCCTGTTTTGCAAAAAACCGATTGACCATTACCACCATGTGGTGCCTCAGCATAAAAATGGCAGCAATACTATTGGGAACATCGTTGGCTTATGCGCAAAACACCACGACCTTGTACATAAGGATACCACATGGCAAAAGAAACTCGCCAAAAAGAAAACCGGACTCAACAAAAAATACGGTGCTTTGAGTGTGTTGAATCAAATTATTCCGGCACTGACGAAAGAGTTGAGTTCTCTTTTCTCGAAGCATTTCTTTGCGACCAATGGCAAAAGTACCTACGACTATCGTGCAGCGCATGGTGTTAGCAAAGACCACTGGCTCGATGCCTATTGCATTGCCTGCTCCGTTTTACCGAATGATGTTTGTGATAGTGACATCAACAACCGCGTACCATATGAGCTTAAACAATTTCGTCGTCACGATAGACGAGCACTGCACAAAGAAAATATGAGCCGCGTGTACACGCTCAATGGCAAGTCAGTTGCTACAAATCGGCATAAAGCTACTGAGCAGACGACTGACAGTTTGGAAGAGTTCCGTCAATGCCAACCAGATGATGTTTGCAAACTCAAGGTAAAGGAGCATCATCCGGAATATCGAAATCCAAAACGCAACTTTCCCGGCTGTGTGTTTCTTGTTGGCAAGCATACTCATGTGATTCAAGGAACCAGCGGCTCACACAACGGTAAAGCGGATGGATATTACGACACAAACGGCAATTCGTATTCATCTGGTAAATGTAAGTTTGTTGCCAAAAACGAAGGGATTGTATTTACATAAATTAGTAGACCACCAATTTTCGTAAGAAATTCCACCCAAAATAATAAATACCCAACCAAATCAACGTTGTGACGATTGGAAAACTCATTGAAGCGCATCGAGACGGTGACGAGCAGAAGTTCAAAACCTACGTCGATTTTATTGTAAAAGCCTACGAAGAGCAGGAGAACGACCGTGCCGCACGAATCATTCGAAGCAGCTATACGGGTGACTACGGTGAGCAGGGGAAAGTTGTTCTGGATGAAGCAGTCAAACAGACTGTGCATTATGAGACAGGTTGGTACGAACCCGAAATCTTAGGCTCTGGTGGTTCCTATCGCGGAGTTACAAAAACAAGCTCAGAGGAAGAAGCTCTGCAACAGCTACAAAAGCACACGGTGAACTATGCACAACGTATCACTGTATATAAGAAAGACGGCAAAACCGTAAAACGAGAAGTCGCTGAGTACGACCAGTGGGAAAAGAAGTGGATGAGTTAATCATGAAGCACAAAATCTCGGAAACCGGCGCTCGGATGCTTAAATATCAAGAGCAGCTTGCCGACGAATACAAGTACAAGCCCATCCCACGTACCTTTTTCAAGGATGTGCGGGCAGAATTTGAAGAAACTTTGCCGGAATGGTGCAATATGTCCGGCGATACGACCAAACTCGAAACCAGAAGCGGCACGGTCATTGCCAGCGGGTATAACCGAATCGTGATTGGCGACTACGGCGCATTCGTTGAGTTTTCGCGTGCCCAAGCAAATGCACGTCATTTGAAAATCAAAGAGGGGCAGAGCTATCGTATCGAAGACCCGCGCTATGCCGAACATGTGAAATATCTTTGGCTCACAGCGGACGATAACTCTAACGTGAAAGTATACGACCAAAAACGCTTGGTTGAGTACGCTGACTACAAGCCGGGGATGCTGTATGTCAGCGTGTACGAGGTGTTTCCAGCGGAAACTGATGCCGGATTATCATGACGAGCACTGTGCTTTCGACAGCAAGCCAATCAAGCATACACAGTGGGTGCGTTTTCTTGGGAAGGACTAACCATAGGGGCAGGAAGATTCCATTGCCGACCTGTACGCGAAAAGTGGCGCTGTGGTTTCCATGGTAGGTTCGGCTAAAGATTTGCTGACTTTCCTGCAATCTGCCGGAACCACAAGGCATTTTTGATGCGTTAGCCCCAACCACTATATATAGTGGTATCTTAATGTTTGTTTACAATTTAGACACTATATATTGTGTCTTTTCATTGACCGGATACCACATATATGGTATAATACAATTGTTCTCAGGAAGAGGAACGGCTCCTGAGACATCAAGGTTTTCCTTTCCCCAATCTTGGTCGCATGGCTTCATTTGAGCTGACACAGGTGAAGCGTGAAAATCATCCGTTTCATAGTAATATCCTTCCTTTCATACCTCTTTATTTCCCATTTGGCGCGGGTAACTCCGCGCCAGCCGTCCAAGCAAACAGCCTCCACGCGGCGGACGGTGGGCAACAGATGTTTCCGTGTTCCGGGCATCTGGCTAATGTTTGTATTTGCTGGTTTAGCTCAGCTGGTAGAGCAACTGATTTGTAATCAGTCGGTCATCGGTTCAAGTCCGATTTCCAGCTCCAGACGCTATCCGTTGGATGTATCGAAGTCACATGATACGATGCTATACACAACATCTGGCGGACAGCATGCCACCCATTAAGGCGGCCTCCTCGTGGCGGGTGGCGGACAGCGGCTCTTGCGGCTGCTGACGAATGTCTTAGAAGCATGCAAACGTACGAGCATCCCCGTCAAGTCGGGGCGCATCCAGACGCGACACAGCCGTAAAGGCGAGATTGCTGCACGGCAACTGGTAAGTTTCGCCGCAGTCTCACACACAGCCCAACGACAACCGTTAACCCGATTTGACAGGGAATCAACGACAGGGCTCAAAATTTGAAGTTGACCAACACCCAAGCGCTTTCTTGGATTCTCGCGTATCGTCAACGATGAGGTTCGCAAGATTGTCAGGTGGTGTGAAGATGACATCCGGGGATGACGACCTACTAAACGGATGTCATGGCGGGGCTAAGTGAGGGTTCACCCGCAATCTTATGCAGGTATCGTATAACGGCTAATACTCCGCCCCTCCAAGGCGGAGACGCGGGTTCGACCCCCGCTACTTGCTCCACACGTCGCAGTCACCGTACCCACGACGTTAAACTTGGTGAGCATGGTCCACTTGTGGTCCGCTGTCCGAATGTCGATGAGACAGCCTCAAAAATAATAGACAAACAGGTGCTGTGCCTGATAGTATCCAATAGTCCCGGTATTAGTCGCGAATAAGACCGGAAAACAGCGGAAAGGGTATAAAGCAGAATCCATCGATGCAGCTATCGAATGGTGCTGGATGCGAGTTGGCTTCTCGCTCAAGGGGTGACCAGCATAAAACACCCTATCGTGCTCGATTAGCTCAGTTGGTAGAGCAGCGCATTCGTAACGCGCAGGTCGGCAGTTCGAACCTGCCATCAAGCCCCATCACCCAATGAAGCGATAATAGAAAGGAGATGAATTCTATGGAACAGGCAATTATCAATGTCGAAGGTACAACTACCATTGAAACCGCTGCAGCAGCCAAAAAGCTGATTGGGATGCTTGGCAATCAGAACGTCCGCGCCATCTCGGTCAATCGTGTGAACGATAAGAGCGATGAGGTCATTGTCGAACTTGATTTCGTGCCCGGCTTGGCACCGCATCTGCACGGCTTTACACTTCAGGTTAATGGCTTGACTTGCGGTTATGCTGGTACTGGTCCTTCCAATCTGTATGAAGTCCTGCAGGCGGCTGGCGTGAGTGAAGCTCAGGTAGCACGCGAAGACATCACTCAGAAGAGCACAAAAACCATTCCTCTGCGCCTGGAACGCGCCGTGACTCAGTACGGCGACTTCCAGTTTGCGTAACGCTATTTGGCGGGCTTGACCCGCCATCATGGAGGGATAGCTTAGCTGGATAAAGCACCTGCCGCAAAGCAGGGTATCGATGGTTCGAGGCCATCTCCCTTCTCCATCCAGACACCCTTTCGCTTCCTTTCGCCAAAGGTATCTGGGGTATTGTACTGCATTGCGTGTAGTACGGCCAATCAGGCGCGGAACTCCGAAACCATACCACGAAGAATTTTATCCTCTCCGCGCAGCATGGACATGCGATTTTACGGGGATAAATTCAAACCGAAATTGTGTCGAGTGGCGAAGACGGTTGCGACACTGGCGAAGCACATATCTGCTTCGTCAACCATCCATGAGAAAGCCTCCACGTGGCAGATGGTGGGCAACGCAGCAAAGCTGCGGCTGATTTCTTTCAAACCGGTATCTGAATAAATGCAGATAAATAGACGAAAAAATCAAAAAAGCAAAGGAGTACACAGCATGAGTAATCAGAAAATCATCAAAGCAATCGCAGGGATTGCAGCAGCCGGTATGATGGCAACTTGTCTGCCTGTCGCAGCATTCGCAGCCACCGGCGACACCTATCATTTCTCTTTCAGCAACGGTTCTTCCCAGGACCTGGCTCCGGGCGGCTCTATGACGTTCCCGGCAAGCCAGTATGACTACGGTTACTGGATTACCCTGCAGGGCCACGGCGGCTACACCTACAACTACTATCCCGGCGACACTCTGCCGTACGATGCAGTTGACCAGTGGTTCACCGCTGACGGCATCACTTCCTGCTATGCGGCCGAAGGTAATCCGCGTTCCATCACCATCAACTATCAGATTGACGGCAACACTGTGCTGACCGAAACTGACACTGCCACTTTCCCCGGCAGCGTTGATGGTCAGAGCGTTGAAGCCTGGACCACGGATTCCGGTGATACTTACACCGCATCCAGCAAAAGCCTGAACCATGACCGCCTGTTCTACTACCTGGACGACGACATCCACGACAACGTCCTGACCCTGAAAGCCACTTCTGCATCCACTCCCGATGACGGCAAGGATGACAACAAGGGCGATGACAAGGGCGATGTCACCAACCCCGACGATAAGGGCGACAACAAGGGCGACAATACCGGCGACAGCGGCACCACCACTCCCGATGACAAGGGCGACGTAGTGGCCCCCGATAAGGACAACACCGGTAAGGACAACACTTCTACCGGCTCCAACAAGGGCAACGGTACTACCACCACTACTCCGACCGCTCCTCGCAAGAACGTTGAAGTCTCTGAGCACGGTGAAATTGCCGCCGCTATTGCCAATGGCACCTGGGGCAATGAGTACACCGTCTGCACCAGCTGTGGCTATCACAACTGGACCCGCAAAGGTAACGTTTACGTCTGTGACCATTGTGGTCACGAAGTCCTGACTGTCAAGGGCGCTGATGGCGTCAAGGGTTATGCTGGCACTCTGGCTGGCAATGAACCCCAGTACGCTTCTACCTCTGAAGCTCAGGCTGCTGCTGAAAAGCGTGAAGCCGCTTATGCCGCTTCCATCGCTGCTCTGCAGGCACAGGTTGCCGCTCGTGAAGCTGCTTATGCCGCTTCCCTGGGCATCCACTAATTTGCCATCCTCTAACTAACGGTAATCGATAGTTTTTTCTCCTTGCTGTGGGGCGGGATTTCGGTCCCGCCCCATCCTTTTGTGGTCAGATGTCCGAGTGGTTTAAGGAACTGGTCTTGAAAACCAGCGACGCCGCAAACGTCCGTGGGTTCGAATCCCACTCTGGCCGCCATGTTTGCCGGGACTTCCCGGCTTTTTTGTTTTTGTGAGCAATACAAGGCAACAGATTGCTATATCGAATAGGGTTATAATTGAGAGCCAGAAAACCTGCAGGCTTGCCTGTGGGATGAATGGCTCTTTTTGATTTTTTGTAAAATATTCGTTGAGCAGTTTGACTGACGGCACAGAATACATACATAATATATGTATGAGGTGATATAGTTGGCAAAAAAATCAAGCGTACAAGTGAACATTACGATTCCTTTAGAGTGGAAGCAGTCTGACATTGAGATGGTTGCCAAAGCCAGAGCTTGGGCTGTTAAGGCTCATGCTGGGCAAAAAGACAAGGCTGGGAAGGATTACTTCAAAGCGCACGTTACGGTTGTAGCAGAAGGCGTAAAAGGTGACCCAATAGCCGAGGCTGTGGCATTTCTGCATGATACAGTCGAAGATACGTCCGTTACAATAGAAGACATCAGAACGGGGTTTCCAAAAGAGGTTGCTGACGCTGTGAGTACGTTGACCCATAGCAAGGGTATATCGTATGCTGAATATCTTTGGTATATTCAGCAAAATTCGATTGCTGTCAAAGTAAAGCTCTCGGACCTGCGCAGCAATATGGACTTAACCAGGCTCCCTCACACTCCAACTGAAAGGGACTTGGAAAGAACCAGAAAATACAAGCGGGCATATACGATACTGTCATCAAGAGAAGGTATAAGCGCAGTTAATCCGTATGCACTGTACGACTACTTGCTGGCAAACAACTGGAGCGTCAAAAGGAAAAGCACGAGGACTCCCGTTCTGGAAACAACGGATGGTTCTGCTGAAATCAAGGTGCCCATCGACCTGGCTATGGCTGACTATGAGTCCAGGATGGCTGAGGCTTTAAGCGAGTTGTGTTCGTGTGAGGGCATACCGTTCTCGAATGTGATAGTGCGGATTGTGGCTTGGAAGCCAGACAAACAATAAGCGTGGGCCTGCTATTATTTTTATGAAAAGCCTTGACTTTGTATTCTACACATTGTATAATATAGACACTGAATTTGATGAAAGGAAAATTGCACGATGTTTGCTGCTATGATGAACAAACAGAATAAATTGCAAAAGCTGTGGAGCAATTGGAATCTCTTCGGCTGTTTTGTGTTGTCTGTTTGTGCAAATCATAGTGCAGTGATGGTTGAATAAAATCATCCAAGTATCGGTTGTTTTCCATACTCTGCACGATATGAGCACCTGTCAGACGCACAACGCCTGATGGGTGCTTTTTTGATGCAGAAAATCAGAATCAGGTCACTCTAATGCCGCTGGAGTGAATTCCAGCCAGGCTTATTAAAGTGTATGCTATTATACATAATGTATATTCGAGGATTCGCCAAACGGCAAGGCATCAGGCTTTGACCCTGACAACGGTTGTTCGACTCGACCATTCTCGGCCAACGCTCACTTTCATGCGCATCGGAAGTGAGATTCCTCAAAGCTGTGTTCCCATAAGCAAGGCACGGAAGATGCGCGACAAGTGCTCGTAACTCAATCGGTAGAGTACCCGACTTTTAATCGGGGTGTTCGGGATTCGATTTCCCGCGAGCGCACCATGCCCGGCAGAGCATTATCTGCCACTTTTGTGGGTGTATAGCTCAGTAGGCAGAGCGGCGGACCGTTAATCCGTGGGCCGCAGGTTCAAATCCTGCTACGCCCGCCATAAGCTCCTCTGGTGAAATTGGCAGACACAGTGCGCTCAAACCGCACCGTTTTGAGGGTTCGAATCCCTCGGGGAGTACCATGTCCGGCAGTACAACAACTGCCATTTATGGGTTGTTAGCTCAGCTGGTAGAGCAACGGACCGTTAATCCGTGGGCCGCAGGTTCAAACCCTGTACAACCCGCCATATGCTCCAGTGGCGAAACTGGCAAACGCGGCGGCTTTAAGTCCCGTTTTACTCTGGGTTCGACTCCCAGCTGGAGTATCTATATAGGGGTGTAGCTCAAGTGGTAGAGCAGCGGTCTCCAAAACCGCGTGTTGCATGTTCGAGTCGTGTTACCCCTGCCACAATAAGAAAAGCCGTCCTCACATAAGAGGCGGCTTTTTGTTTTGGAGAGTATACAGACCAAAAAACTAAACCACAAGTTGATTGCGAACTTGCGAAAACATGGTATAATAATATCAGAACGATACGAAAGGAGATACCCCAAAATGCTGTGCAACACTGTTAATGTCATGTCGTATGAGTATAGTTACGAATATTCTGAGTTCATGTCCTTTGAACGCAGTTTTATTTCTCATACTCCTCGACAGGCAAAAACAGACCATGTACAGATGCAGTGCGTCTTCTAAGCGATAACTGCATGTCATAGCTGCTTGTCGAGATTTCGGCAGGCAGCTTTTTTGTTGCCTGCAATACAGAAAGGCAGCAAGAAAAATGAACGTTCCTACTATTGATATCCAGCAGACAGGTGCCAATATCAAGGCCCTGCGAAAGGCAGCAGGCATAAAGGTGAAGGATGTGGCAGACATGCTCGGTGTGTCTCCGCAGGCGGTTGCTAAATGGCAAGCCGGAACCGCGCTTCCCACCATCGATAACCTTGTGATATTAGCAGCAATGCTCGATACGAAAATTGATGACATCCTTGTCATCGCATAAACCCTCGCCGCAGGATTGCGGCTATATATGGCCCGTTGGACGAATTGGTAGAGTTGCCGCCCTTTCACGGCGGAGGTTATTGTGGGTTCGAAACCCACACGGGTCACCATGCTTCTGTAGCTCAGTTGGTAGAGCAGCGGTCTGAAGAACCGCGTGTCGCTGGTTCGATTCCAGCCGGGAGCACCATATGTGTCGGTATGCAAGAGGTTAAAGCAAACGGTCTGTAAAACCGCTCCGTTACGGTTCACTGGTTCGAATCCAGTCCGACACACCATAAGGCCCCTTCGACAAGTTGGTCCAAGTCGCCAGCCTCTCAAGCTGGAGTCGGCAGTTCGAGTCTGCCAGGGGTCATACAAGCACCTATGTTATGTCAAAAAGGTGCATTATGCAGAGGTCGCCTAACGGTAGGGCAGCAGCTTGCTAAGCTGCCGTCGCGGAAATCGCGGCATGTGAGTTCGAATCTCACCCTCTGCGCCATCTGCTTGCTTGTTCGAGTGGTTGATGAAATCGGTCCAGAAAACCGACGATGGGAGACTGTCCGAAGGTTCGAATCCTTCAGCAAGCGCCACTGCCCTCATTCTGTGCAGTATCCGTGCAGGTGAGGGCTTTTTCTTTTGCTTTTCGCTTCGAATTTCGGACTCGAATGGCGTTAATGGTCGGATATTCTTGATTATACATGCCTTTGCTGTATGGCAAATAGCTCCAAACAGTATTGGTTTTTACACCCAATTCTTCTGCGATTTCAGGAACTGACATACCGTTCGTACGCAGCTTCCCGATTTTTTCTGATGTTTCATCTGACCATGCCCCGGCTGTAATCAGTATTTTGCGCACTTTCTGCAATGAGATGCCTGCACGTTTGGCAATGGTTCTTCTAGGTATACCTTGCTCATGGAGCCGGAGAACCGTCTGCATTGTCGCGTCCATCTTATCAGTACCTCGCCGTTATCGATTTTTGTATTGCCCTAATTGTTGTACTTTAATCATACAGCAAAGCAACAAAATTGTCCAGAAAGCAAAAGTGCCTTCATTTGCCACTGATTCATCCGTTCGGAACGATATCGAAAATACCTTGATATTATTCCGATGCAATATTCCGATAAGCCGACTTTGTTCCGCAAATTGTGGATTGGATTCCTACCAAAGTTTGAAAGCAGAATGTTTCATCTATAGCTGCAAGGCTTTGGTGAGGAAGTTCACGGAATCGGTCCGTAAATCTAACGGCAGGATACTGCTCAAAGGTACAAATCCTTCAGCAAACGTCACAATCTCCAAAGTCAGCGATTGTTCGTAAATTTATGGGGGGACTGCTTTCTTGTTTAGCACCACAATTTGTGATATAATAGCGAAAGAAAACAATGAATAATGGAGTGCCATAAAATGCAGAAATACGATTTCATCAAGAAGCAATATACGGCGTACACCCCACCTCAGAACGGGCATTGCGACATCATGATTCATGCCAACGAAGAACTCAATTGTGCTGCGTGCGGACGTACCATCGACAAGCACAACGCATATACGTCTGCGGCCATCCAGAACGATATTGGCATTGGCTATCTGATTTGCAAAAGCTGCTATGAGCACGAGCTCGAAATCAGAAAAGCTGTAAAATAAGGGTCCAGCCGCCTCCATAAGGAGGCGGCTTTTTTGCTTGTAAAAATATGTATAAACTGTTACCATTTAGCGCTTTCCGTTGTGAGAAATTGCGAATCGCGGTATAATGAAAGGGTAAAAAGTGAAAGGATTTTTGCCGTATGTACATTGATTTCACGAGCAAGCAGTACTCTTTCATCCTGCACGCTCTTGCCATCATGATAACGTTTTATAGCAACGATTTTTCCTCTATCTGCAAAGAGGTTGGAGAGGCTTATGGAGCAAGCGAAGCAGACATTGCAAGTGCTTGCGCTGCTCTGACAGCCGTGAACGTAACGGCACCTGTCAAAAGTTTATCTAACAAGTGCAGCGACATTCTAGAAGATATACTGTATCATGCACGAGAACTGCCGGGAAAGGACGCTCCATATAAATACAGTGTTAGCTTAGATGTCTCTTCCTGGAAAGTAGTTGCTGATGCACTGGATACATACTCACGTATTTTGATGGGGCAATTTGGCGTCATTTATGAAGCCCTCGATATTTCTGGTAACGATGAGCAGCACTTCCAGGCGTATCATGATGCACGCTGGAATGGGGTGGGGGTCCTCGAAGCCCGTGACCTTCTGATTCCACAGCTCAAAAAGATAAGGCTTGGTTGGAATGGGAACTTTGGTATTTCAAATTCAGGACTTGCCTACAACAGCAAACTGGCATACGAGATTCTTAAAACCATTCGATATGCGACAGAGAAACGAGATAGCTCCGTTCTGAAAGTGACAAACGAGCCGCTGCCGCGTGCTGAAGGTTCTTTCCCAATTAGAGCACTGTAATTAGATTGGAGGCTTCCAGGGTGGGCGACCACATCATTTCTTTCTTAGACATCTGCGCCATGCGCGGTCAGTTGGTTTTGGCAAAAGCACCGTCCATTCCGGCTATCGATAATAAAACCGTGTATTGTGCCGGAGCTCACAAGCGAGGAGCGGACCGCTGCATTGTCCTTGACGGCGAGGAGTACAGCCAGATTCTTTTTGTTAACGGAACAATAAAACTGTATTGGCAGTGAGGTATCATTGTCAACAACCCCGCCTAAACCGGCTCGCCGGTTATAGACGGGGCTTGCGGGGCAACCCGTAAGCCCGGTTGATTAGCCTAAGTCTGCTGCTCCGGCGGCAGGAA